>Ga0207647_10000512_pt1 | contig 30880 bp, 29 predicted proteins | sample KBSCornC2_FD_184295 | JGI IMG/M metagenome (GOLD analysis project Ga0207647, IMG submission 184295) | Corn rhizosphere microbial communities from Kellogg Biological Station, Michigan, USA - C2 (SPAdes) (version 2) | ecosystem: Host-associated > Plants > Roots > Rhizosphere ... | reverse complement strand
ACGGGCCAAATTTCGAAGGCCGCGCCACGCAAGGCCTGCAGCTCTGCCGCCTTGGCGCTGCACACCCGCCTGCCTACATTTACCGATTACGTTGCAAAGCAGGGTCGGTTGGTAATGAAGCAGTGGTGGTGGCGGTCGTGCATGGGCATGGCTGGGAGTTCGATGGTGGGGATGTCGGCGGTCGCAGCCGAAGCGCCCCAGGAGAGCGCGCCGTATATCGAGACGCGCTACCGGTACAGCAACCTGCATTCCGACGGTAAGCCCAAGCGGGGCCACGCCAACACGCAGCGGCTACAGTTGGGCTACCTGTGGGCGATCGGCGATGGCTGGAGTGCCTACGGTGAAGGTATCCGCACCTGGTCGCTGTTTGGCCGGCAATACGATGATGGTTCGGCACGCATCACGCCTTACCCGGCCGAAGCGGATCCGGCCTCCACGGGCATCACCAACGCGTGGGTCCACTACGAGAAGGGTGACATCGCCGTGCGTGCCGGGCGGCAGTACGTCCGCATCGATAACGGCCGCTTCTTCAGCAACAACCCGTGGCGGCAGAACCTGCAGTCGTTCGATGGTGCACACCTAACCTGGAAAGCCTGGCACGGCGCCCAACTCGAGTACTACTGGTTGGGCCGGGTAAACCGCACCGTCGGTACGGATTTCCGCGACCGCGACCAGCGCCGTTGGAAGCTCAACGCCCACCTTCTGCATGCCGATCAGGCACTGCCCGTAGGCAAGCTCACCGCCTACGGCTACTTCGTGCGAAATGACACGGTCGCCGCGAATTCAGTGAAGACCCTGGGTTTACGCTACACCGGCACGCAGGAACTGGGGCAGGGCGCCCCCACCCTGGCCTGGACGGCAGAGGTGGCGCGGCAATACGACTACGCCAATAACCCGGCCCGCTTTAGCCTTGGCTACCACCTGTTGGACGCGACGTTCGGCTACAAGCCGCTATCGGCGCGGGTGGGTGAGGAAATGCTGCAGGGCAATGGCCGTAACGCGGTGAATGTGGCGTACGGCGCCGCCCGAGCATTCAACGGCTGGGTTGTCGCCTTCCGTATTCCCAACAGCGGCCTGCGCGAGCGCTACGTGGGGCTGCTCGGTATGGTGGACGTGGGCCGTCCCGTCACCTGGCAAGTGACCTACCGGCATTTCCGGCCGGTGCAGGGGCGCGCCATGCTTGGCGATGAAGTGGATGCTGGCGTGCTCGTGGATCTCGGGCGGGGGTTCTCGGTGGAGGCCCAGTTCGGTGACTACCGGGCGCACCGGCACGGTGTGGACGAACGGAAATTCTGGCTTATCGGCGAATATCGGTACGGCAAACCGCCGAAATAACCCGTTTACGGCCTTTCCCACAAGTTATCCACAGACTTATCCTCTCAACGCGTGCGACCCCTGCGCGTATCATGCCTGTACGGCAACCCGGGCCCGGGTGAGCGCCGCCTGCATGACGAGGTAATCCATGTCCTTCAATCCCGAGCGCGGCAACCGCGGCGATCGTGGTGAGCGCGGTGAGCGCCGCCGCCGCGAGCCATCCGCCATCGATGCCCTGCGTGTCCCGCCCAACTCCATCGAAGCGGAGCAGGCGGTGTTGGGCGGCCTGATGCTCTCGCCGGATTCGCTGGACAAGGTGGCCGACAAGCTCACCGACGAGGATTTCTACCGCAAGGATCACCGGATGATCTGGCGGGCGATCAACGAACTGGCGGGGAAGGGCATGCCCTGCGATGCCATTACGCTCGGCGAATGGTTCCAGTCCAACGATCTCGATGAAATGATCGGTGGCCCCACGTATCTGCTGGAGCTGGCTAATTCCACGCCCAGCGCCGCGAACATTGCTGCCTATGGCGATATTGTTCGCGAGAAATCCGTGCTGCGTAAGCTGATCGATGCGGGCACGGCGATCACCGAGGATGGCTTCCGCCCCGAGGGCAAGAGCGTCCAGGAAGTGATGGAGCTTGCCGAGCAGCGCGTGTTCCGCATCGCGGAATCCGGCGCGCGTGGCAAGAAAGATATCGTGTCCATGCGCGAGGCCGTGGGCGACGCGTTTCGCCAGCTCACCGAGCGCTACGAGAACCGCGGCCAGCTGACTGGCCTTTCGACCGGCTTTACCGACCTGGACGAGCTCACCGCCGGCCTGCAGCCCTCCGACCTGATCATCGTCGCGGCGCGCCCATCGATGGGTAAGACCGCGTTCGCCCTGAACCTGGCCGAGGCGGCCGCCATGCGTTCGAAGAAGGCGGTGGCGGTGTTCTCCATGGAAATGTCGGCCTCCCAGCTGGCGTTCCGTCTCATTTCCTCGCTGGGCCGCATCCATGCGCAGCACCTGCGCAATGGTGATCTGGCTGAGGAGGACTGGCCGCGTGTCACCTCGGCCATCACCATGCTTTCCGATGCCAAGATCTTCATCGACGACACGCCCGCGATGTCGCCGGTGGAAATGCGCTCGCGCTCGCGCCGCTTGCAGCGTGAGCATGGCCTTGGCCTGATCGTGATCGACTACCTGCAGCTCATGCAGATCCCCGGTCATAGCGAGAACCGCGCGACGGAAATCTCCGAGATCTCGCGTGGCCTCAAGGCTCTCGCTAAAGAGCTGAATGTGCCGGTGATCGCGCTGTCGCAGCTCAACCGCTCGCTGGAGCAGCGTGCCGACAAGCGTCCGATGATGTCGGATCTTCGCGAATCCGGCGCTATCGAGCAGGATGCGGACGTCATCATGTTCATTTACCGCGATGACTACTACAACAAGGAATCGCCCGATAAGGGCCTGGCCGAAATCATCATCGGTAAGCAGCGTAACGGCCCCACCGATACGGTGAAGCTGGCCTTCCTGGGCCACTACACCAAGTTTGAGAACTGGGCCCCGGATTCCTACGTAGGCACGTTCGATTGATCGGCGTACCCTCGTCGTATCGACGGGGGTGCGCATGGCCAGCGAGCACTTCGATGTCCTGATCATCGGCGCCGGGCTATCCGGCATCGGCATGGCGTGCCGGTTGGCCATGGCCTGCCCGGGCAAACGGGTGGGCATCCTGGAACGGCGGCGCGCGATCGGTGGCACCTGGGACCTGTTTCGTTACCCGGGTGTGCGTTCCGATTCCGACATGTTCACGTTCGGCTTTGGCTTCCGGCCGTGGAACGCGCTGAAGGTGCTGGCCGATGGGCCGGCCATCCTCAAGTACATCAACGAAACGGCCCGCGAGTACGCCATTGAGCGCCTGGTGCGTTTCGGCATGCGGACGACGCATGCGTCGTGGTCGTCATCGGCCAGGTGCTGGACCGTGACGGCGTTGGACGAGGATGGCGAGGCGCATGCATTCCGCGCTGATTTCCTGGTCGGCTGTACCGGCTACTACGCTTATGAACAAGGCTACGTTCCCGAGTTCGCCGGCCTCCACGAGTACCAGGGCCAGTTCATCCACCCGCAGCACTGGCCGGCCGATGTGGATTGGGAGGGAAAGCGCGTCGTCGTCATTGGCAGTGGCGCGACGGCGGTCACGCTTGTTCCTGCGCTAGCCCAGAAGGCGGCGCACGTAACCATGCTGCAGCGTTCGCCTGGATATGTGCTTTCCGTGCCGTCGCGCGATGCCATTTCGGCGGCGCTCCTGCATGTGCTGCCGGCGCGGATCGTTTACTCACTGGCACGGCGCAGGAACATCGCGCTCCAACGAGCGCTCTACAAAGCCGCCATGCGCTGGCCAAGGCGCATTCGCGCGCTGCTGTTGGCCGGCGTACGCCATCGCCTGGACGGTGCCGCTTCACTCGCTGATTTCACGCCTGCCTACGCACCCTGGACACAGCGTCTTTGCGTCGTACCCGATAACGATCTGTTCGATGCCCTGCGTGACGGTAAGGCATCGGTCTGGACGGATACGGTGGCTCACTTCACCCCCACCGGATTGACCCTGGCGTCGGGCGCCACCCTCGATGCGGACATCGTGATCAGCGCGACCGGCTTCCAGCTCCAGGTATTGGGCGGCATGACGCTGGATGTAGACGGCGAGCCACGTGACCCGGGACGCCTCATGACCTACAAGGGCGTCCTACTCGAAGGCATTCCGAACGCGGCCGTGTTGTTCGGCTACATCAATGCCTCATGGACGCTGAAGGTGGACCTGGCCGCGCAATATGTCTGCCGCCTGCTGCAGGCCATGGAGGCGCAGGGCGCGCATGTTGTCGTTCCACCAGCCTCGCCGGGGCAGGCTACGGATGCCTGCATCATGGATTCACTGCACGCCGGCTACGTCATGCGCGGTGAGGCCCAGCTACCCAGGCAGGGCAGGAGCGGCCCCTGGCACGTTACCCACCGCTACGAGGCCGACCGCCGCGTGCTGCTCGACGACCCCATCGACGACGGGATCCTCGCCTTCCAATAGGCCGACTTTGCCCGGATGCACGTCCCGCTGCTCGCGCGGCTCCTGTGGGCGCGCGCTTGCGCGCGATCCCTGCGAAGCGTACCCCTCAACGCAAATACGGCCCCACCTTGAGCTCGAGCAACGCCACCAACTCCGGCTGCATATAGTCGTACTCATGAGGAGGACACGTGTCATGAGGCTTATCGTAGCGAAGTTGTGACCCCGCCCCGTTGCACATGGGGCGCCCCTCGCCCAGTATCGGCGGATAGCCCGCGCCGGGCCGAAAGGGAGGAGGGGACTCATGCTGCGTAAGGTCATGCTTGCGATCGCTTTGTCGGCGGCTTCGGCTGCTGGCATGGCAACGAATAACGAACGCCAGGTGCTTCCCGAGCACCCCACCGCGGATCAGAAGGCGGATATAGAGCAGCGCCTGAACGACTGGCCCCTGCTGGCGCGTTTCGCGAAAGACAACGGCACGTACCCGCCGTTGAAGCCGGGCGAAAAGCGCGTGGTTTTCATGGGCGATTCGATCACCGACGGCTGGGGCCGCCCCATTGGCGAATTCTTTCCAGGCAAGGGTTACATCAACCGGGGTATCAGTGGCCAGACCACGCCGCAGATGCTGGTGCGCTTCCGTGCCGATGTGATTGCGTTGAAGCCCTCAGTGGTCGTCATCCTTGCCGGTACCAACGACATCGCCGGCAATACGGGTCCCTCGTCGTTGCAGATGATCGAGGACAACCTGATGTCGATGACGGAGCTGGCGCGCGCGCACGGCATCCATGTGGTCATCGCCACGTTGCTGCCGATCAGCAACTATCACGACGCCACCTCGAGCACCCGGCGACCGCCAGCGGATATCAACACGCTGAATGCATGGATTCGCGATTACACCACACGCGAGCACCTGGGCTACATCGATTACTTCGATGCCATGTTGGATAAGAGCGGGCAGCTGCGTGCCGACCTGAGTGACGACGGCCTGCACCCCAACGCAGCGGGCTACAAGGTCATGGCGCCGCTGGCGCAGAAAGCCATTGATGCGGCACTCGCTGATACGAAGTCCTGATTTGTCGGTGTGCGCCCACAACACATCGTGGGCGATTCGTACGCACTTTTAGGAGTTCTCCTAATCCAGTCCTTGCGCAGCGACCGATAGCATTTCCCGGTCTCGCGACAGCCTGTCCGTCCACGCGCCCGTAACCCGGGCAGGCCTTTTCTTCCGGGCGCGCAAGGACAGGGATTACTCATGGAATTCTTCAGCAAGACCGCCGCCATTACGGTGGCGGCCATCGGCGCGTCGTTCATGCTGTCGGCGTGCACTGCGGCGAACCCGTTGGTGACCAAATCGCAGCGTGAACACGAGGCCAAGGTGCAGGCCATCCCCAAATGCGGCAAGAAGCTCGGCAGCATTTCCGTGATCGAGCCGGAGGGCGGCGTGCACTGGTGGACCCAGCAACAGCTGCCGTCGCCGACAAGGCTCATCAAGGTCTTCGTGCAGAAGTCCGGCTGCTTCACGCTGGTCGATCGTGGCATGGGCATGGGCGCGGCCATGCGTGAGCGCGAGCTTGCGGCGGGTGGCGACCTGCGCGGTGGTTCGAACCTGGGCAAGGGGCAGATCAAGGCGGCCGATTACGTGATGGTGCCGGATCTGGTGGCAAGCAATCGCAATGCCGGCGGAGCCGGGATCGGCGCGCTGGTCGGCGGCCTCGTGGGCGGTACCGCCGGGCGCCTGGCCAGCAACATCACGATCAATTCGAAGACAGCCGATGTCGTGCTCACGGTGACGGATGTGCGCTCCTCCGAGCAAGTGGCCATGACCGAAGGCCATGGCGAGAAGAACGATCTTGGGTTTGGCGCGTCGGGTGGTTTGTGGGGTTCTGATGCATCGGGTGGCGCATCGGTTGGCGCATACGCCAACACCACCCAGGGCCAGGTCATCACCATGGCCTACCTCGATGCCTACACCAAGCTGGTCGACGAGTTGGGTGGCCTCCCGTCCAATGCCTCGAAAGCGAACACGCGCCAGTCCGGCACCATCAGCAAGCCGACAGCCATGCGTGCCCTGGCCCAGCCGAAATCGAAGATCGTCCGTTCGCTGGATCCCGGCATGACCGTTTATCCAACCGGCGAGAAATCGGGCCTTGCGTGGGAGGTGGAAGACGAGCACGGCAACCGTGGCTGGGTATCGTCGGAGCACTTCGATCTGGCGAAGTAAGTTCGTTGCGCGGGCGGCTTCCCGCCGCCCGCCATCATCGTGCCATGCGGGTGCCCCAGCGCGGCGGGTACACTTGGGCGCTTGTCCCAGCCGGGAAACGCGCGCAAGCGCGCTCCTACAGAGAACGCGTCCCGTATGAGTCGTACCACTGTCGCCACCATTCACCTGGGTGCCTTGCGCCATAACCTTGCCCGCGTGCGTGCGCTTGCCACGGGGGCACGGGTGATGGCTGTCGTTAAGGCGGATGCTTACGGGCATGGGCTTGAGCGCGTGGCGCGCGCGCTCGATAGCGAGGCCGAAGCGTTCGCCGTTGCAGCGATCGCCGATGGCCTGCGGCTGCGGGCAGCGGGCCACCGGCAACGCATCGTCGTACTTTCCGGCCCCGATACCCCCGCCGATATCGCCGAAATGCAGCGCCTGAAGCTGGAAGCGTTGATTCACCACGACGCCCAGCTGCCGTGGCTCGCCAAGGCCGATCCGGCGCGCGGGGCGCTCACCGTGTGGATCAAGGTCGATACCGGCATGCACCGTCTCGGTTTTGCCCCGGTGCGGGCGCGTGAGGTGCACGGCCTGCTGAAGGCCATGCCGGCCATCGCGCCTGAAGTGGGCCTCATGACCCATTTTGCCTCGTCGGAAGAGTTCGAAGGACACGACACCGCGGCGCAGATCCAGCGCTTCCGTGATGCGACCCAGGGTCTCGACGGTCCTCGCGCCCTGTCGAACTCGGCGGCGGTGCTCGGCTGGCCGGATGCGCGCGGCGACTGGGTCCGTACCGGCGGCCTGCTTTACGGCCTGTCTGTCGTGGAAGGCCGCAGCGGAGCAGATTTCGGCTTTCGCCCCGCGATGACACTGGCGACCCGCCTGGTGGCGATCAACCACCTCGCGAAGGGCGAGCGCGTCGGTTACAACGGGACCTATACCTGTCCCGAAGACATGGCGGTAGGCGTCGCAGCGATCGGCTACGGCGACGGTTACCCGCGCAGCGCCGCGCAGGGCACACCGGTGCTGGTGAATGGCAAGCTGGCACCGCTAGTGGGCCGTGTGTCCATGGATCTCATCACCCTCGATTTGCGCGGCGTTCCCGATGCGCGCGTCGGGGATCGCGTCACGCTGTGGGGCGAAGGCCTGCCGGTGGAAACGGTGGCGGCCTCCGCCGGCACCATCTCCTACGATCTCACCTGCGGCATGACCCGTCGCGTACTCTTCGTGGAAGACGAGGGCTAACGCCCCAATATCGCCCCGTGCGACGCGGGTGCGCTATACAGCCCGCCTGCCTCTCCAGGAAACCCAAGCACATGGCCAAGGCCAAGACCGCCTACGTCTGCACGCAGTGTGGCGCCGAACACAGCAAGTGGCAGGGCCAGTGTGCCGAATGCGGCGAATGGAACGTGCTCTCCGAGTTTGTCGTTCAGCCGGCGAAGCCTAACGCCGTGGCCACGACCGGCGCGCGCCGTGGCGGTTACGCCGGCAACGCCGCGGGCGCCCCGCAGATCACGCCGCTTACCGAGGTGCTGCTCACGGCGGAAGCCCGCACCAACACCGGTATCGGCGAGCTCGACCGGGTATTGGGCGGCGGCCTGGTCGATGGCTCGGTGGTGTTGATCGGTGGCGACCCTGGCATTGGCAAATCAACGCTGCTGCTGCAGATGCTCGGCACCCTGGGTGCCGTTTTGCCCAGCCTGTACGTCACGGGCGAAGAATCGCTTGCCCAGGTGGCTGGTCGCGCGCAGCGGCTCGATCTGCCGCTCGCGCCGCTGCATGCGCTTGCCGAAACCTGCATCGAGCGCATCCTGGAGCAGGCCGCCGCGGCGCGGCCGCGTGTGCTGGTCATCGATTCCATCCAGACCATCTGGACCGAGATGCTTACCGCGGCGCCGGGTTCGGTAAGCCAGGTGCGTGAATCGGCCGCCAAGCTCACCCGCTTCGCCAAGGAGACCGGTACCTCCGTGTTCCTCGTGGGCCACGTGACGAAGGAGGGCGGTATCGCTGGTCCCCGCGTGCTCGAGCACATGGTCGATGCGGTGCTGTATTTCGAAGGCGAATCCGGTAGCCGTTTCCGCGTGCTGCGTGCTTTCAAGAACCGCTTTGGTGCGGTGAACGAGCTGGGTGTGTTCGCCATGTCGGAAAAGGGCCTGCGCGAAGTGCCGAACCCGTCGGCGATCTTCCTTTCCGCGCATGCCGGGCCGACCCCGGGCAGTGCGGTGATGGTGACCCGTGAGGGCACTCGCCCGTTGCTGGTCGAGGTACAGGCGCTGGTGGATCAATCGTCGCTGGGTAATCCGCGCCGCGTCGTGCTTGGCCTGGAGCAGAATCGTCTTGCCATGCTGCTTGCGGTGCTACACCGGCATGGTGGTGTTGCGGCCTACGACCAGGACGTATTCGTGAACGTCGTCGGCGGCATTCGCGTGCAGGAGACGGCTTCGGATGTGCCCGTGCTGATGGCGGTGCTATCGAGCCTGCGCGATCGGCCGCTGCCGGAGAAAACCATCGCCTTCGGCGAGGTGGGCCTGTCGGGCGAAATCCGCCCCGTGCCAAACGGGGAAGAGCGACTGAAAGAAGCCGCCACGCATGGCTTCCGCCGTGCCGTCGTGCCCGCTGCGAATGCACCCAAGCGCGGCCGCGTGGGCGATATGGAAGTCATCGGGGTGGAGCGCCTTTCCCAGGCGATTGATGCGTCCAGGGAGTAACGATTGGCCACATAGCTGCTGGTGTAGGAGCGCGCTTGCGCGCGAAAGGCCAACGAAGCGGTGACGCCGTTCTCTCAGGCCGTGCGATGCAGGATCAGCTCAAGCACCAGCTTCGTGCCGAAAAACGCCAGTAGCAGAATGCCCATGCCGGTGAGGGTCAGGTTCACCGCGCGGATGCCGCGCCAGCCATGACGCCAGCGGCCCCACAGCAACACCCCGAATACCACCCAAGCCACGATCGACAGCACCGTCTTGTGCACCAGGTGCTGGCTGAACAGGTCGCCGACGAATAGCGCGCCCGTGACCAGGGTGAGGGTAAGCAGCACGAAACCGACGGCGATCAGGCGGAACAGCAGCACCTCGGTCAGTGTCAGTGGGGGCAGGGCGCGCACCCAGTGCCCAAACCGGCTGCGCCGCAAGGCGCGCTCCTGGATGGCAAGCAGGATGGCGAGGGCAGCCGCCAGGGAGAGGAAGCCGAACGCGAACACGGCGATCGTCACATGCATCTCGATCTGCCAGGTCATCGCCATCGGCGCGGTGCGCGGAGCGAGGAAGGCATCGATCGCCAGGAAGGCCGCCGAAAGCGGGAAAATCAGGATGCCCAGGCCCGCAACCGGCCGGGAGACGTTCACCACCAGGGTGAGCGCCGAGGCGATCCACGCCACCAGTGAGAGGGCAGCGAAGAAGTGCAGATCGAGCGTGCCACGGTGCGCGCCGAGCAGCGCACCGGCATGGGCGAGCGCGGCCACCAGCGCGAGTGCCATGCCCCAGCGGGCCAACGGCTGCCCGCCCGTCACCAGCGGCCTGGCGAGGACGCCGGCGGCAGACAGGTAAAAGAGAATGGCGACCAGCGAAAGGGTGACGATCATGGACGCGCAGTGTGGCATAGCGGGATGGGGGAGCGGAATGCGACACAGTGGCATTTGCCTGCGCCGCTCCTACACGGCGGTTACCGGCTATAATCGGTCGTTTACGGCATCCCCGACGGCTCTCGCCATGTTTGAATCGCTCAGCCAACGCCTCTCCGATACCGTCAACCGCCTGCGTGGTCGCGGCCGGCTGACTGAAGAAAACATCCGCGAGACCCTGCGCGAAGTACGTATCGCCTTGCTCGAGGCCGACGTGGCCTTGCCGGTGGTGAAGGCGCTGGTCGAGCGTGTGAAGGTGCGAGCCGTCGGCCAGGAAGTGATGAAGAGCCTGTCGCCGGGCCAGGCCCTGGTGAAGGTCGTCAGCGACGAGCTGACCGCCGTCATGGGCGCCGCCAACAGCGAGCTGAACCTCGCCACGCAGCCGCCGGCCGTGGTCCTCATGGCCGGCCTCCAGGGCGCGGGCAAGACCACCACCGTGGGCAAGCTCGCCCGCTTCCTCAAGGAGCGCAAGAAGAAGCGCGTGATGGTGGTCAGCTGCGACGTCTACCGTCCGGCCGCTATCGAACAGCTGCGCACGCTCGCCTCGCAGGTCGATGTCTCGTTCTTCCCGTCCGAAGCGGGCCAGAACCCGGTGGATATCGCCAAGGCCGCCGTGGCCGCCGCTCGCCGCGAGGTGATCGACGTGCTGCTGGTGGATACCGCCGGCCGCCTGCACGTCGATGAAGCGATGATGGAGGAGATCAAGGCCCTCCACGGCGCCATCAACCCCATTGAAACCCTGTTCGTCGTCGATTCGATGACCGGCCAGGATGCGGCGAACGTCGCCAAGGCGTTCTCCGATGCGCTGCCGCTTACCGGTGTGGTGCTGACCAAGACGGATGGTGACGCCCGCGGCGGTGCCGCGCTGTCGGTGCGCTATGTCACCGGCCGGCCCATCAAGTTCCTCGGTGCCGGCGAAAAGACCGATGCCCTTGAGCCGTTCCATCCCGATCGCGTTGCCCAGCGCATTCTCGGCATGGGCGACGTGCTCTCGCTGGTGGAAGAGGTCGAGCGCAAGGTCGATCACGAGAAAGCCCAGAAGCTGGCCGAAAAGGTCATGAAGGGCAAGCGCTTCGATCTCAACGATATGCGCGACCAGCTCGAGCAGATGAACAATATGGGCGGCCTGGCTGGCCTGATGGACAAGCTACCCGGCGTCTCCAGCCTGCCTGAGAACGTGAAATCGAAGGTCAACGACGGCGAACTGAAGAAAATGGTCGCCATCATCGGCTCCATGACCAAGAAGGAGCGCCGTCACCCGGATCTCCTGAACGGCTCGCGCAAGGCCCGCGTCGCGCGTGGCTCGGGCACGCAGCCGGCCGATGTGAACCGCCTGCTGAAGCAGTTCATGCAGATGGAAAAGATGATGTCCAAGCTGTCCAAGGGCGGCAGCAAGGGCCTTATGCGCCAGATGCGTGGCGCGATGAAGGGCATGGGCGGCATGGGTGGGATGATGCCGCCGCGCTAAACCGGCCTTTAGGCCACGGAAGTACCCGCAGGTACTTCCATTTCTGAAAACTTTGGCTAAAATGTCCGGCTTTACCGCGCCCGCTTCTCGCGCGCGCCTTGCCGGCATCCGGCACTCTGGAGCACGTAACTTATGGTCAAGATTCGTCTTTCGCGCGGTGGCGCCAAGGGCCGTCCGTTTTATCACATCGTTGTGACCGACCAGCGCAGCCCGCGCGACGGTCGTAACATCGAGCGCGTTGGCTACTACAACCCGGTCGCTTCGGGCGCTGATAAGCGTCTCGAGCTCGACGTCACCAAGGTCCAGGCCTGGGTGGCCAAGGGTGCCCAGCTTACCGATAAGGTCCGCGCACTCGTCAAGGAAGCCGGCAAGCTGGCTGCCTGATGGCGACGGAGCCTGGTCGGCGCGTCCGCGTAGGGCGCATTGTCGGGCTCCATGGTGTGCAGGGTGAGGTCAAGCTCGAAAGCTGGACCGAACCCCGCCTCCAGATCTTCCGGTACCAGCCCTGGCTGCTGACCGCGCCGGGCGTGGAACGGGAGATGAGCGGTATCCGCGGTCGCGCGCAGGGCAAGGGCATCGTTGCCTCCCTGCCGGGTATCGAGGATCGCGACCAGGCGGCAACGCTCATCGGTTGCGAGATTACGGTCTCGCGCGATGTGTTTCCGCCCGCCGCGCCGGGTGAGTTCTACTGGTTCGATCTCGAGGGTCTCGAGGTGGTTACCACGGAATCTGTCTCGCTCGGCAAGGTAAGCCACCTTTTCTCCACCGGCGCCAACGATGTCATGGTGGTGAAGGATGGCGAAAAGGAGCGTCTGGTCCCGTTCGTCCAGGGCCCCTACGTGCAGTCAGTCGATATCGACGCCGGCCGCATCGTGGTGGACTGGGACCCCGAGTTCTGAACAGCGGTATCCGAAGATCATGCGCATCGACGTGGTAACGCTGTTTCCCGATTTCGTCCGCCAGTCGGCCGGTATCGGGGTGGTAGGAAGGGCGCAGCAGCGCGAGCTGCTCCAGGTGGAAACCTGGAACCCGCGCGATTTCGCCACCGATAATTATCGCACCGTGGATGGCCGCCCCTTTGGCGGTGGGCCAGGCATGGTGATGTTGATCGAACCCCTGCGGGCGGCCCTGGCGGCCATTCGCGAAGCGGCACCGGAGCCGGTGCACGTGATTTACCTCAGCCCGCAAGGTGCGCGGCTGACGCAGAAACGGGTGGAAGCGCTGGCAAATATGCCGCGAATTGCCCTGATCTGTGGACGTTATGAAGGTGTGGACGAGCGGCTGGTCCAGCACGAGGTCGACGAAGAGCTCTCAATCGGCGATTATGTGCTGTCTGGCGGCGAGCTTGGCGCAGCGGTGGTTATCGATGCGGTGGGTCGTCTGCAGGAAGGTGCGTTGAACGATGCACAGTCCCATCAGCAGGATTCGTTCTCGGACGGTCTGCTGGATTGCCCGCACTACACCCGCCCCGTGCATCACGATGCGTGGGGTGGCGTGCCGGAGGTTTTGCTCTCAGGCGATCACGCGGCCATTCGCCGCTGGCGCAGGAAGCAGTCGCTAGGTCGAACCTGGCTGCGCCGGCCGGATTTGCTAACGCAGCTTGTCCTGGATGATGAATCCAGGGTTTTGCTGGATGAATTCCGCCGTGAATATGCACGGCCAAACGGTGCGGCCGGCGACGACCGCCGTAACAAAAATTGACAGGTGTGTGCCATGAACAAACTTCTCCAACAGTTCGAAGCCGAGCAGATCACCCGCCAGCTGCCGGATTTCGGCCCTGGCGACACCGTGGTCGTGAACGTCAAGGTCAAGGAAGGTAACCGCGAGCGCGTCCAGGCGTTCGAGGGTATCGTCATCGCCAAGCGTAGCCGTGGCCTGCACTCCGCCTTCACCGTCCGCAAGATTTCGCACGGCACGGGCGTCGAGCGCGTGTTCCAGTCCCACAGCGCCGCTATCGACTCGGTCGAAGTGAAGCGTAAGGGTAAGGTCCGCGGCGCCAAGCTGTACTACCTGCGTGGCCTGGAAGGCAAGGCTGCCCGCATCAAGGAAGATGTGGCCGCCGCCGCTGCCGCCAAGGTCGCGAAGAAGGCTGCCGCTGCCGCTGCCGCCGAGTAATCGGCTGCCGCAAGGCATACAAAAAAGCCCGCGAGCGATCGCGGGCTTTTTTGTGTCCGTCAGTGCCCGTTGTTAAACGGGCAGGTATTCCTCAGCCAGCACCTTCGCCGGCTCCTGCAGGAAATTGCCCTGCACGAAATCGACGCCACAGGCGAACAGGAGCGAGGTGCTCACCGCATCCTCCACCCATTCCGCCACGGTCTGCTTGCCGGTGGCATGGCCTTCCTTGCAGATATCCGAAATACGCTTCTGGTTTTCCGGGTGCTGCGGCAGGTCGGTCATGTAGCTGCGGTCGATCTTCAGGAAATCGGCCTCGACATGGGTCAGCATCTGGAACGAGTTCAGGCCCGAGCCGAACTGCTCGATGGCGAACTTGCCGCCCGACTGACGCCAGCCCACGGAGAACTCCTGGGCCTTGCGCAGCATGGTGAGTACCTTCGATTCCGGCATGGCAATGACCAGCTGGCTGCGGCGTAGCTTGGCCGTTTCGAGGCGGCGCTTGAGCCAGGGCAGCAGGTCAGGGTCTTCCAGCGATTGCGCGGTAATCTTCACGAAGTACGTGGTGGTCAGGCCATCGTTCTCGCGGTGGGCGAGGGCGTCGATGGCATGGCCCAGCACCCAGCGGTCGATCGCCGGCAGCAAGCCATTGCGCTCCGCCACGGGGAAGAAATACGACGGCAGCACGTCGCCCTTGGGCCCGCGCATGCGGACCAGGATGTCGTAATACTCGCCTGCGGCATCCTGCAGGCTGATGATCTGCTGGTGGTACAGGCGCAGGCCATCCTGGGCGAGCGCTTCGCGAACCAGGTCCAGCCAGTACTGCTCGCGCTCGGCGTCCGCTTTTTCACGCGCGGCCGGATCGTGCAGCTCCACCCGGTTGCCGCCCTGGTTCTGCGCGTTGCGCAGCGCGGCGCTGGCCTGGTCAAGCACGGTTTCGGCGTTGGCGTTCTTCTCGGCCAGCAGGGTGCCGCCCACAGTGACCGTCACGGTCAGTGAGCGCGTACCCGCATCGACAATCGCATCGGAAATGCTGGCGCGCAGGCGTTCGGTAAGGGCGGCGTGCTCCAGGTCGCCGCGCGGCGACAGCACGATGCCGAACGTGTGGTCACCCAGCACGCCAGGTACGTCCTCATCATCAAGCGCTTCCTTGATCCGCGTTGCCAGGTTCGCCAGCACCTGGTCGGCGTTGGCGATACCTGCGCTGGCGACCAGTTCCTTCCAGTTATCGGGCTCGATCAGGAGTACCGCTTGTCCCGCGCGGCCCGCCGCGGCCGCGGCTACGGCCTCGTCGATGTGCTCAAGCGTACGTGCGCGGTTGAACAGTCCGGTGACGGGGTCCTGGTAAAGCTGGGCCACCAGCGCCGGGTCCACGGTCTGCTGGCGGAACACGATTTGCAGGCAGGCCTCGCCTTCGAAGGTGGCCTGGGCAAATTCCGCCACGGCCTTGAACGTGCTGCTGTCGTCGCGGCGGGCGAGCAGGTCCATCGGCGGCGGGGTCTTTTCCCCCTTCGATACGGCGCGCAGCGCGTTCTTGAAGTCATCCGCGTGGGTGCCGGAGATCAGGTCAAGGATCGGCAGGCCGATGATGTCGTCGTATTCGTTGAACCCGAACGCCTCGAGGTACGCCTGGTTGACGCGGACATGCATGCCCTCGTGCACGTAAGCGATGGCGTCACGGGACGAATCCAGCAGCGAATCGCAGCGGCGCTCGGTTTCGCGCAGGGCGGTTTCCAGGCGGCGGACCTGGCGGCGCATGGATAGCGACTGGAACTCGCGATGCACCGTGGCCAGGATCTGGTCGTGGCGCTTGCGCAGTGCCACGCCGCGCACGCCGCCGGCGAGGAGGTCGGAGACCTCGTCGTCGTCCAGGTGCTCAAGCACGGCAATGGCGGCCAGGTCGCGGCCGCTGGCGTCGAGCTGGCGGAGGACCCCGGCGGCTTCGATGCCCGGCACCGCCGGGTTCATCAGCACCAGGTCGGGCACCTGTTCGTCGAGGCAGGCCTGGATCTCATCGGCGCTGGTGGCGCGCGACGCGCGCACGGCGATACCGCCGTTGCGCAGGACATTGATCAGTAGTTCCGCCTCTTCCACCGATGCTTCGATAAAGAGGACGCGAATGACGTTGTCGTGTTTCATGTTTCTTCTTGGTTACCGCAGTTCCACCCAGCACGCCATGTACCGGCATGCTCCCCCTGTCTCGCGGTCCCGCCGGGCTGGTGCCGACCGGATGGCACCATACTAGCGCGCGAAATCGGCAATGGGACGCTTTGAGGGGTCGCCGGGCAATTCACGAACGAGTTTTGGGACAAGGTACCCAGGTAAGCGTGCGCGCAGCGTCTCCACCAGGGCCAGGGCCTGCTCATCCGGCACTTCGAAGTGGGCGGCGCCGGTCACCTTGTCGAGCTGGTGCAGGTAGTAGGGCAGCACGCCTGCGGCGAACGACCGCTCGCAAAGCGCCGTAAGGGCGTCCGCGTCGTCGTTGACCCCCCTTAGCAGCACGGACTGGTTGAGCAGGGTGGCCCCCGCCTCGCGCAGGCGAGCGCACGCGGCGTCGACCGTGGCATCGAACTCGCTGGCATGGTTGGCGTGGAGCACCACGACCTTCTGCACGGGCAGCGCCGCCAGCCAGGCCACGAACGCATCGTCGATCCGCTCGGGCAGCACGACCGGCAGCCGGGTGTGGATGCGCAGCCGGATCACGTGGGGCATGCCGGCGAGGCCGCGGGTGAGCTCGTCGAGCTTGTGGGTAGCCAGCGAGAGCGGGTCGCCACCGGACAGGATGACTTCCCGGATCGAGGTGTCGGCGGCGACATGGGCCAGTGCTTCGCGCCACTGGGCGGCCGCGGCGATTTCCTCGCCGTAGGGGAAGTGGCGGCGAAAGCAGTAGCGGCAGTTCACCGCGCAGGAGCCGCTGGCGATCAGCAGGGCGCGGCCATCGTACTTGTGCAGTAGCCCATGGCCGGCCTTGGCGGCCATGTCGCCCACGGCGTCCACGCTATAGCCGGCTGCCTGCGCGTGCTCGGCGGCCCGGGGCAGCACTTGCAGGAGCAGCGGATCGGCCGGGTCGCCCTGGCGCATGCGCGCCACGAATCCGCGCGGCACCCGCAGCGGGAAGCCCGCGTCATCGGGCGGGAGCAGGTCGGCGCGGTGGCCCAGGCCGACGGCCCGGAGGAGTTCCCCGGCATCGGTAATGGCCTCCCGCCAGGCCTCGCGCCAGCCCTGGGCTGGCGTCGGTAGGCGGGGAGTGGGGCTTGCGGTTATCATGGTGGGCCTTGGGGCGGGCCTTGGTGCCCGTAACAGACCCCTATTTTAGCCGCCCGGCGGGCGGATTCACCTCTGGAGCATGCAACACATGGCAAGCCTTGGCCTCAATGACGTCAAAACGGGCAAGAAGATCCTGCACAACGGCGATCCCTGGGTCATCACCGAAGCGGACTTCATCAAGCCGGGCAAGGGCCAGGCGTTCACGCGCATCCGCGTTCGCAACCTGAAGGACGGCCGCACCACCGAGCTGACCCTCAAGTCGAGCGATTCGTACGAAGAGGCGAACGCCACCGATACCGATGCCAGCTTCTCGTACATCGAAGGCACCGGCGATGACCGCGAGTGGATCTTCATGCACTCGGAGACCTTCGAGCAGTACCGGGCCAACCTGGCCGCCATGGGCGATGCCTGGAAGTGGCTGAAGGGCGACGAGCAGTGCGTCATCACCATCTTCAACGAAACCCAGATCATCGCCGTGCAGGCGCCGAAGTTCGTTGAGCTGAAGATCGTCGAAACCGATCCGGGCGTCCGTGGCGATACCTCGGGCGGTGGCGGCAAGCCGGCCACGCTAGAGACCGGTGCCGTGGTCCGCGTGCCGTTGTTCGTCAACCAGGACGAAATCATCAAGGTCGATACCCGCACGGGCGAGTACGACAGCCGCGTCAAGTAAGGCGGCTTCGCTCGACCCAACGCGACGGCACGGCCGCCCCCCGGGCGCCGTGCCGTTCGCTTATCAGGCGCAGGGAAATCGCCGTGGTAACCCTTTTCGAGAGGCATGCATGAGTTCCGATGACATCCGACAGATCGATCTCCTCATCGAAGCCCGCTGGGTGGTTCCGGTCGAGCCGCATGGCGTGGTGTACGACGACCACGCGGTCGCGATCCACGGCGGCGAGATCATCGAGATCCTGCCGGCCGATGAGGCGCGTAAGCATTACAACCCGCGCGAACGCGTATCGCTGGCTGAGCACGCCCTGATCCCGGGCCTCGTCAACGCGCATACGCACAACCCCATGACCCTGCTGCGTGGCCTGGCCGACGACCTGCCGCTGATGGTGTGGCTGCAGGAACACATCTGGCCGGCCGAGGGCCGCGTGATGGGCCCGGACTTCATCCGCGATGGCGTGGAACTGGCCGTTGCCGAGATGATCCGCGGTGGTACCACCTGCGCCAACGAGAACTACTTCTTCCCCGATGTGATCGCAGCGACCTACCGCCAGATGGGTTTTCGCGCGGTCATTGGCCTGCCGGTGATCGATTTCCCCACGCCGTGGGCGAAGACCTCCGATGAATACTTCCTGCGTGCCGAGGAAGTGCACGACAGCCTGCGCGGCGAGCCGCTGCTCACTACCGCGTTCGCGCCGCACGCGCCCTACACGGTGTCGGACGAGAACTTCGAGCGCATCCGCATGCTCTCCGAGCAGCTCGATATCCCGGTCCACCTGCATACGCACGAGACCGCGCAGGAAGTGGAAGAAGGGAAGGCGCGCGATGGCATGCGTCCGTTTCAGCGCCTGCAGAAGCTGGGCCTGGTCAACGAGCGCCTTATCGCGGTGCACATGACCCAGCTGACCGATGGCGAGATCGCGGCGTGCGCAGCGGCCGGCGTTTCGGTGGTGCATTGCCCGGAATCGAACCTGAAGCTCGCCTCGGGCTTTTGCCCGGCGGAGAAACTGCGCACCGCTGGCGTGAACGTCGCGATCGGCACCGATGGCTGCGCTTCCAACAACGATCTCGATATGTTCGGCGAGATGCGGACCGCCGCCATGCTGGCGAAAGCCGTGGCTGGCGATGCCGCCGCGTTCGACGCCGCGAGTGCACTGCGTGCCGCGACGTTGAACGGCGCGAAGGCCATTGGCCTGGGCGAAAAAATCGGTTCGATCGAGCCGGGCAAGCGGGCCGACCTGGCTGCTGTGCGTCTGGATGATCTTGAAACGCAGCCGCTGTACCACGTGGCGTCCCAGCTGGTGTACGCCACGGGCCGCCACCAGGTCAGCGATGTATGGATTGATGGCAAGCGCAAGCTCGCCGACAAGACCCTGGTAGGGATCGATGTCGAAGCCATCCGCGACAAGGCGCGCGGCTGGCGTGAGCGCATCGCCGCCGAGGACACTGCGGAGGACACCCCGTGAGCGATACCGTCCACCTCTACCTGGTGATGGCCATGCGTAACCCCGGGTTCCAGGCCTCGGCGGGGCGGGAGCACATGGTGTTCCTCGACAGCCTGATCGAACGCGGCCTGCTGGAAATGACCGGCCCGTTCACCGATGGCAGTGGCGGTGCTTACCTCCTGCGCGCGGCCGACCTGGAAACCGCCACGCAGATCGCCCATGGTGATCCGCTGCATGTTTCCGGCTCGTCCACGCTTACCGTCCACGAGTGGCGCGTGCGCCGTTTTCCCTGAGGCAACCACTATGCAAACCAACGCCAACGTCAGCGCAGAAGAAATCGCGCGCTTTGAAAAGCTCGCCGCACGCTGGTGGGATCCCGATGGCGAATCCCGCCCGCTGCATGACCTGAACCCGGTGCGCTCGGCGTACGTCGCCGGCCGCGCCAACCTGCGCGGCGCGAAGGTGGTCGACGTGGGCTGCGGCGGCGGTCTGCTCAGCGAGGCCCTGGCCCGCGCTGGCGCCAACGTCACCGCCATCGATCTCGGCGCCAAGCTGATTGAGATCGCGAAGCTGCACTTGTTCGAATCGAACCTGCAGGTGGATTACCGCGTGCAGTCGTCTGAAGAACTCGCCGCTGCCGAGGGCGAGTCGTTCGACGTCGTGTGCTGCATGGAAATGATCGAGCATGTGCCCGATCCGTTCGTGCTGATCCGCGACCTTGCGGCCATGCTCAAGCCGGGCGGCCAGCTGTTCCTGTCCACCCTCAACCGCACGCCGGCCGCGTTCGGTGCAGCGATCGTCGGCGCCGAGTACGTGATGCGCCTGCTGCCGCGTGGCACGCACCACTACGCGCAGTTCCTGAAGCCCTCGGAAGTCGCGACCATGCTTCGCCACGTCGGGCTGGAACTCGAAGACATCTCGGGCCTCGCCTATAACCCGCTCACCCGCAACGCGAGCCTCACCCGCAACACGGCAGTGAACTACGTGCTGTCGGCAAGGAAGCCGGCGTGAGCAAGCTGCCCTTCAAGCCCGAAGGGGTCTTCTTCGACCTCGATGGCACGCTACTCGACAGCGGGCTGGATCTCGACCACGCCCTGCGTCTGTTGTGCGCGGAGCAGGGCGTCGAACCGCCGGCGTACGAAGCGGTGCGCCCGGTCGTGTCGCGTGGTTCGCGTGCCATCATCAGCGTGGGTTTCCCACATCTGGATGAAGCCGGCGTCCTCGCGCTGGTGCCGCGCTATCTCGCCTTGTACGAGGCGAACATGGCTGCGCACACGGTGCCGTTCGCGGGTATCGAACCGATGATTGCCGGGCTGGTTGGCGCAGGCATCCGCTGGGGCATCGTCACGAACAAGCCGGGCTTTCTCACCGATGCGTTGCTGCCGCAGGCCGTGCCGCACTGGCAGCCGGCCGCTGTGGTCTCGGGCGATACCTTGCCGGTAAAGAAGCCCGACCCTGCGCCTGTGCTGCTGGCGTGCGAGACCGCCGGGTGCGCCCCGGCACGTTCCGTTTTCGTGGGCGATGACCGTCGCGACATCGTGGCGGGTCACGCGGCGGGCCTCTTCACCGTGGCCGTGCGCTGGGGTTACCTCGATGGCGGGGACCCGGATGCGTGGGGTGCCGATGTCGTGGTCGACCACCCGCATGACCTGGCTGTGTTGCTGGGTGTGGGCGAGGTGCCGGCATGAGCGATGGCGCGACCCAAAGCTATATCGACAAATGGCTGGCGGTGCAGCCGCAGCAGCGCGTGGCGCTGGGCTTCATCGACCCTGCCGTGCGCGATGAGCGCGTGGCGCTCGCGGCGTTTGAGCAAGAGCTGATCTCATCCGCTTACGGTATTCGCGAGCCCCAGGTGGCTGCCGCGAAGCTTCAGTGGTGGGCGGAGGAACTCTCCGGTGCCGGTGCCAGCGGCGGCCGGCATCCCCTGACCAAGGCCCTGTTCACGAGCGAGCGGGCGAAGATCGTCACGCCGCAGCTCTGGATTGCGCCTGTCCTCGCGGCCATGGCCCAACTGGAGCAGGGCACGCCATCGGATTTCGCCGCGCAGGTCGTCGCCTCGCGCAATATGCACGGCGCGTTGGCCGCACTGGAGAACGCCTGGTGGTTTGGTCCCGAGGCACCCAGCGAGGCCGCCGCCGACATCGCCACGTTGTCGCACCTGGTGTTTGCCCTGTCCCGGCTCGAGTTCGATGCCGACCGTGAGCGGCTGCCGCTGCCCATGTCGCGCCTGGCGCGGCACGGCCTGAGCCGCGGGCAGCTGAAGGATGATTCCCCGGCTCGCCGTGAGGCCATCAAGGCGCAGCTGGGCGACCTAGCAGCCGGCCTGGGCGCCGCGCTGGGCAAGGGGCAGCCCCTGTCCACCTTCCGTGGCCTGGAGGGCCGTACGGCGCTATCCACGGCGCGCGGCGCTGCCCGGGCGGCGGAACCCTTCGCCGAACTGCACAAGCGCCAGGCCCTCACCGGCCCTGCCACCGCCTTCCGCGCCTGGCGCGCGGCGCGGCAGGCAGGCCGGTTGGGCTGAACGCAGCGTTTCCGGGCACACACCATTGAGCCATTGGCCATGGCCCCCATCTCGGGGCGAACGGCCGGAAACGACCTTAAGTCCCAAGGAACCCCCGATGTACATCCAAGATTCCCCGACCCGCCTGCTCCCCGACGTTGCGTCGCAGGAGCACGCCCTGGCCATTGGCACGCTCGACTGGGTCGGCATGGATGGCATGGAAATGCCGGTCGCATTCGATGCCGGCGATGGCGATGTGCGTTCCACGGGTGCCCGCGTCGGCGCCTTCGTGAACCTCACCAGGCCGGAGAAGCGCGGCATTCATATGTCGCGCCTGTACCTGCTGGTGTCCGAAGCACTGTCGGCGGGCCCGCTCACCGTGGCGGGCATCCGCGCGCTGCTGGGCGAGTTCCTGTCGTCGCATGAAGGCCTGTCCGACCACGCCCGCATCACCATCGGCTTCGAGCACCTGGTTCGCCGCCGCGCGCTGCGCAGCGACAACAGCGGCTGGCGCGCCTATCCCATCACGATCGACGCCACGATGCGCGGCGATCAGTTCCATCTCGAAGTGACGACCGACGTGGTGTATTCCTCCACGTGTCCCGCATCGGCCGCACTGTCGCGTCAGCTTATCCAGGACAACTTCGTGAAGTCGTTCCCGGCCGACCAGGCGCTCGACCGCGAAACCATCCTGGCATGGCTCGGTACGGAGCAGGGCATCATCGCCACTCCGCACGCCCAGCGCAGCACGGCCACGATCCGCGTGGCGCCGAAGGGTGAGGGTGTGTTCAACCTGATCGGCATGATCGATAACGTGGAAGCGGCGCTGGGCACCCCGGTGCAGACCGCCGTGAAGCGTGCCGACGAGCAGGCGTTCGCACTCGCCAACGGCAGCAACCTCATGTTCTGCGAGGACGCCGCCCGCCGCATCCAGAAAACCCTGGAAGCCGATCCGGGCGTCGCCGATTTCCACGTGCGCGTGGCGCACCACGAAAGCCTGCATCCGCACGACGCCGTGGCCTTCGCCAGCAAGGCACGCTGACGAGTTACGGCGCTACCGGCTGGATCCCCGGCAACAACAGGGGATCCAGCCGTGTCCCGAACCAGTTGAAGCCCCAGTGTACATGCGGCCCGGTGGCACGCCCGGTTTTACCCGCGGCACCGATCACCTGCCCCTGGTGCACCCGTTGACCGACCTTCACATCGATCCGTGACAGGTGCAGGAAGTTTGATGACAGGCCGAAGCCGTGGTCGAGCAGCACGGTGCCACCGGTGAGATACAAATCCGGCTGCGCGAAGGTAATGATCCCATCGGCCGGTGCCTTCACCGGCGTGCCCTCGGGCACGGCGATATCCATGCCCGAATGAGGGGCCTTGGGATCACCGTTGTAGATGCGCTGGTTGCCGAAGCGGCCGCTGATGCGCCCGGTCACGGGCCAGATAAACCCATGATCGAAGTCCTCGCGGGCATCGTCACGGTTGCGCGCCGCGACGACGAGAGCCTGTTCGCGCTCGATCCGCGCAGCGATCTCCGGCGGCGGGTTCACTGTCTTCGGGGGAACACCTTCCACCCGCTCAATGGGCCAGTCGCGCGGGGTCACAGCCACACTGATGGCACGGCCGCCCACGGCTACGTTGATCGGGCCTTTTTCATCGCGGCCTGCGCCGAACACAAAGACACCATCGGCGCCCACGTGGACGGGCTTGCCGTTGACCCGCACGGCCGAGCCGGGCGGGGCATGGGCGATGATGAGGGCGCCCTGGGACATGGTTGTCGGGACGTCGGGGGTCGCTGCGCCCGCGGTGCCGGCGAACGTCAGCGCCGCCAGCCATCCCATCGCGCGCAAGCGCGCTCCTACACGGGGGCGGTCGTAGGAGCGTGCGTGCACGCGATGCGTGGGCATGGCGCCGTCGCAGTCCATTGCGAATTTCCTCATCGGTCGAACTCGAGGCGCTGGCCGCGGATGCTTTCATCGACCGTCTTGCCATCGAACACGCGCTGGCCGTTCACCCAGGTCGAGGCGATGCTGCTGCTGAAGGTGTAGCCCTCGAACGGCGACCAGCCACACTTGGAGAGCACTTCCTCGCGGGTCACCGTGTGCGGTTTGTTCGGGTCCACCAGGACCAGGTCCGCCGCATAGCCTTCGCGCAGGAAGCCGCGGTTCATCACGTTGAACAGCTTCGCCGGGTTGTGGCACACGGTTTCAACCACGCGCTCGAGGGTGAGCTTGCCCTCGGTCACGCGCTGCAGGGCACCCTGCAAGGCGAACTGCACCAGCGGCAGGCCCGACGGCGCCTTGTCGTACTTCTGTTCTTTCTCTTCGAGCAGGTGCGGGGCGTGGTCGGTGGCGAGCACGTCCAGGCGGCCCTCGGCCAGCGCCTTGATGATCGCCTCGCGGTCGGCCTCGTCCTTGATCGCCGGGTTGCACTTGATGAACGAGCCCTTCTCGTCGTAATCGGCCTTGCCGCCGAAGTGCAGGAAGTGCACGCAGGTCTCGGCGGTGATCCGCTTGCCCTCGATGGGGCCCGGCTCGAACAGGGCCAGCTCGTCGGCGGTGGAGATGTGCAGCACGTGCAGGCGGGTGTTGTGCTTTTTCGCCAGCGAAATGGCCAGTCGGGTCGACTTGATACAGGCCTCGCGCGAGCGGATGTGCGGGTGCTCCCACATGGGGATGTCCTCGCCGTACTTCTCGTGGGCCTTGGCCAGGTTCGCGTCGATCATCGGCGTGTCTTCGCAGTGCGTGATGATCGGCACGGGGGTGTCGCGGAAAATACCGTCCAGGGTCTCGGGGCTATCCACCAGCATGTTGCCGGTCGAGGCGCCCATGAACACCTTCACGCCCGGCGCCGCCTTGGGGTCCAGCGTGCGGATGTGCTCAAGGTTGTCGTTGCTGGCGCCCATGTAAAAGGCGTAGTTCACCACCGATTTTTCGGCCGCCAGCGTGTACTTGTACTCGAGGCTGTCGCGATCGAGCGCGGGCGGCTTCGTGTTCGGCATTTCCATGAAGCTGGTAATGCCGCCGGCCGCGCAGGCGCGCGATTCCGTGGCGAGATCGGCCTTCTGGGTAAGGCCCGGTTCACGGAAATGCACCTGGTCATCGATCATGCCGGGCAACAGCAGCAGGCCGCTGGCGTCGATCACTTCTTCATCACGCTCTTTTTCCAATCCCTGCGCGATCTTCGCGATTTTTCCGTCGCGGATACGAACGTCAGCGACGAATCGCTGGTTTTCATTCACCAGTTCGGCGTTTTTGATCAACCAGGCATCAGTCATGGGTATGAGCTCCTTGGGCGCCGCAGCGGCGCAGGACAAAGTGGTCAGGGACGGGATCGTGGCCACCCTCGCAGAGGGGCTGGCAGCGCAGGATGCGCCAGCCGCCCAGTACCGAGCCCTTGAGCGGGCCGAACCGGGCTATGGAAATCCGCGTGTAATCGGAACAGGATGGATGGAACCGGCAATTGGCCCCTAGCAGCGGGCTAAGCCACCGCTTGTAAAGGGACAACAGGAATAGGAGGAGGCGGGTCACGTTCTCGAAAGGCCAGGTGGGTGCCGGCGTCGGGTATCTGACAGTATCCCAGAAGATAGGTTGCTGGGGTAACGCATCTGGGCTATAACACCCCGCCGCCACGGCCACCGAGGTGAAGGAAATGGCGAAAAACGCTCGTAGCTCCACCGTTGCCAAGGCTGCCGCCAAGAAGGGTGGGGCGGGTGACGCGACGAAGACCAGGACGGTTGCGGCCGGGGGCAAGGTGCCGGCGAAGACAGCGGTGCGCGCGGCGGCCAAGCCCGCAGCGAAAACCGCGGCGAAAACCGCGAAACCGGTGGCCAAGGCGGCCCCGAAGACATCCGCGGCACCCGCCAAGAAGGCGGCTGCGGCACCGGTGGCGAAACCTGCCGCCGCAAAGAAGGCGCCTGCCAAGGCAGCGCCCGTGACGAAGGCGGCGGCCCCCAAGGCGCCTGCCAAGCCCGCGGCAAAGGCGCCGGCCCCGAAGGCCGCACCCGCGCCCGCAAAGAAATCGGCCCCGGTGGCGGAACATTCCGCCGCCAAGGCCACTCCCAAGCAGCAGGTGAAGGCATCGCCGGCACCCGCGCCGGCGCCGGTGGCCAAGGCCGCCGCCCCCGCCACCGGACGCAAGGCGTCCGCGGTGGGTAGCGCTACCCCATCCAGTAACGAGAAGTCCGCGCACGCCAGCATGAACAGCACCACACTTGAAAACGGAATCACGCGCGAAGACGGCCGCTATGCACTGCCGGCTTCCACCATCATCGACCTGCCGAAGGGCTACAAGCCCGACGACAGCGAGGAATACATGAACCCGCGGCACCTGGCCTACTTCCGCAACAAGCTGAAGGATTGGCGGGAGCAGCTGGTCGAGGAATCGCGCCAGACCATGGATAACCTCCGCGAGGAAGTCCGTGATGTGGGCGACGAAGCCGAGCGCGCCACCCGCGAGACGGAAAACTCGCTGGAGCTCCGCACCCGCGACCGCTACCGCAAGCTCATCTCCAAGATCGACAAGGCCCTGCGCCGGATCGAGGAAGGCCGCTATGGGTTCTGCGAAGAGACCGACGAGGAAATCGGCGTCAGCCGCCTCGATGCGCGTCCCATCGCCACCCTTACGCTCGATGCGCAGGAGCGCCGCGAGCACCTGCAGAAGCAGATGGGCGACTAAGCCGCCGTATCGTTCCTGCCAACGCGAAACCCCGCCCGCAAGGCGGGGTTTTTCGTTTGCGCTCCCAGGAGACCCCATGTTCCCGCAACTGCAGAACCTGATCCTCAACACGGATAGCTACAAGGCGAGTCACTGGCTCCAGTACCCGCCCGGGACCGATGCGACGTTCTTCTATGTCGAGTCGCGCGGTGGCCTGTTCGACCGCACCTTGTTCTTCGGCCTCCAGGCCATCCTGAAAGCGTGGTTGGCCCACCCGGTAACCCATGCACAGGTGGACGAGGCGCGCGATTTCTTCGCCGCGCATGGCGAGCCCTTCAACGAGCCGGGCTGGCGGCACGTGGTCGATGCGCATGGCGGCCGCCTGCCGATGCGCATCCGCGCGGTGCCCGAGGGCAGCGTGGTGCCAACCCACCAGGCGCTGGTGACGATCGAATCGACCGACCCGCAGGCCGCCTGGGTACCCAGTTACCTCGAAACGCTTCTGCTGCGCCTGTGGTACCCGGTGACGGTGGCTACGCTGAGTTGGCAGGTAAAGCGTTGTATCGCCGCCTTCCTCGAAAAGACCAGTGATGATCCCGCCGGCCAGCTTCTCTTCAAGCTGCACGACTTTGGCGCACGTGGTGTTTCCAGCGCGGAATCTGCCGCGATCGGCGGGATGGCGCACCTGGTCAACTTCCGCGGTACGGATACCGTGCAGGGCGTGCTGGCGGCGAAAGCCTTCTACGGCGAGCCCATGGCGGGGTACTCCATCCCGGCCGCCGAGCACAGCACGATCACCAGCTGGGGGCGCGAACGCGAGGTCGATGCGTACCGCAACATGCTCCGCCAGTTCGCGAAGCCCGGTTCCCTCGTGGCCGTGGTGTCGGATAGCTACGACATCTTCCACGCGGTTCGCGAGCATTGGGGTAAGACGCTGCGGGAGGAGGTCATCGCCTCCGGGGCGACGCTCGTGGTCCGCCCGGATTCGGGCGACCCGGTCGAAGTCGTGCACCAGTGCGTGGCGCTGCTCGATGAGGCCTTCGGCAGCACGTTAAACGGCAAGGGCTACAAGGTGCTCAACCACGTGCGCGTCATCCAGGGCGATGGCGTGAACCCGCAGAGCATCCGCGCCATCCTGGAGCGCCTGACGGGCGCGGGCTACGCCACCGATAACATTGCCTTCGGCATGGGCGGCGCGTTGCTGCAGAAAGTGGACCGCGATACGCAGAAGTTCGCGTTGAAGTGCTCGGCCGCGCGTATCGATGGCCACTGGGTCGATGTGTTCAAGGCACCCGTGACGGACGCCGGCAAGTTCTCCCAGCGCGGGCGCCTTACCCTGACCCGCCACCGCGAATACGGCACCTGGAAGACGGTCCCGATTCCTGACGGTGTGGCGCGGGCCGAAGACATGCCGCTCGATCACGGCTGGGAACACGCCATGGAAACCGTGTGGGAAAATGGCGTGCTGGTGAGGGACCAGACATTCGAGGAAGTGAGAAGTAGGGCAGCCCTGTAGGAGCGCGCTCGCGCGCGATCCGCCGGCAGGCGGCACCCTGGGCCAGGAGCGTCGCGCGCAAGCGCGCTCCTACAGGGGGCTATGGATTACGCCAGCGCTTCCGCCGCGTAAGCCTTGATCCGCACGAGCATGGCGGCGAGGCCATTGGAGCGGGTGGGCGAAAGGTGCTTCGCCAGCCCGATGTCCTGGATATACGACGGCTGGGTATCCACGATCTCCTGCGCGGAACGATCGGAATAAACACGCAGTAGCAACGCGATCAGGCCCGACACAATGGCCGAATCACTGGTCGCTTCAAAGTGCATCTTCGAAGCGTCGCCGGAGCGGGTCAGCCACACCATCGACTGGCAGCCGTGCACGCGGTTCTCCTCGTTCTTCTCCGCATCGGGGAACGGCGGCAACTGCTTGCCCAGGTCGATCAGGTATTGGTACCGCTCGGTCCAGTCGCCGAAGAAGCCGAATTCCTCCGCGATGGCGGCCTGGGCCGCGGCGGCGGTGGGTTCCTGCGGTTCTACGAGGTTGTTCATGCCTTCACCACACTCCAGCGCGTGCCCTGCGCGCCGTCTTCAATGGCCACGCCCAACGCCTTGAGCTGGTCGCGAATGGCGTCGGAGCGGGCAAAATCCTTCGCTGCGCGGGCGGCGCGGCGTTCCTCGAGGAGTGCCTCGACCATGGCGGCGTCGATGGCATCGCCAGGGTTACCTTGCTGGAACCACGCTTCCGGATCCTGCTGAAGCAGGCCCAGCAGGGCGCCGCCGTTGAGCAGGGCCGCCTTTGCCGCGATGCGTTCATCGCCGGTCGCACGGCGGGCCGCATCGGCCAGCTGTGAAAGCTCCGCCAGTGCCTGGGGCGTGTTCAGGTCGTCGCACAGGGCGGCTTCCACCGCGGCCGGCACCGAGAACTCGCCCGAGGGCACATCGGCCAGGTCGCGTAGCACGCCATACCAGCCATCCAGCGTGCGTACCGACTGGGTGAGGGCGGCATCCGACCAATCAAGGGGCTGGCGGTAATGGCCGCGCAGAAGCATCAGGCGCAGCGCTTCGCCGGAGTGTTTGTTAAGCAGCTCGTGCAACTGAAGCACGTTGCCCAGCGACTTCGACATCTTCCGGCCTTCGAAGGTCAGCATGCCGTTGTGCAGCCAGAACCGCGCGAACGGTTTGCCGCCATGGGCGCAGACGCTCTGCGCGATCTCGTTCTCGTGGTGCGGGAAGGTGAGATCGACGCCACCGGCGTGGATATCGATGGTCTCGCCCAGGTGGGCCTCGCTCATGGCCGAGCATTCGATATGCCAGCCGGGCCGGCCACGGCCCCAGGGGCTGTCCCAGCCGGGCAGCGTCTCGTCGGACGGCTTCCACAACACGAAGTCGCCGGCGTCCTTCTTGTACGGGGCCACTTCGACGCGGGCACCGGCAATGAGCTCGTCCGGGTCGCGGCCCGAGAGCGCGCCGTAAGCGGGGTAAGAGGCCACGTGGAACAGGACATGCCCCTCGGCCTCGTACGCGTGTTTTGAGGCGATCAGGCGCTGGATCATCGTGATGATCTCGGCGATATGTGCCGTGGCGTGGGGCTCCACGTCGGGCTTGGCCACGCCCAGCTTGGCGATATCGTCGCGGTAGGCCTGGGCATAGCGACCGGTGATCTCGGTGATCGGCACCCCGGCCGCGGCAGCCGCGGCGTTGATCTTGTCGTCCACGTCGGTGATGTTCCGGGCGTAGACCACGTTGGTGTAATGGCGGCGCAGCAGGCTGGCCAACACGTCGAAAACGACCGGGGGCCGGGCGTTGCCAATGTGGATGTAGTTGTAGACGGTGGGCCCGCAGACATACATGGTCACCCGGTCCGGATCGAGCGGGGCGAACGCTTCCGTGCGGCGAGTCAGGGTGTTGTAGAGCGAGATCGTCATCGGGTGTCCATGCGGGGCGGGCCGGCGGCCTGGGCCGGCCTGAAATAGTAGCAAGGCCGGGCGCAGACCGTGCACGCGCGAGTGGCGAAATGGTTGACAGGGCAGCGCGGATTCCCGCAGGGAAGACCTAAGCGTGGATTCAGCGTGAACTTGATGAAATGGCACCCAGTAGGCGCTCTTGTGCGCCGGCTGGAGGTTTTCCTAAATGTCTCGCCTGCTTATCCCCGCGCTGATCCTCGCGGTTTTCGCTACCGGTGCCAGTGCCCAGGATCGCTATGGCCCGCCGCCGCCCCCGCCGTCGCAGTCGGCCGGGCCGGATGACAACACCCATTTCGGCTGGGCCGACGTGCTGCGCGTCGACCCGGTATACGGCGTGGCCCGCGTGGAAACCCCGCGCCAGGAGTGCTACGACCAGCAGGTGACGACCCGTCAGCAGGGCAGTGGCAGCACGGCCGGTACCATCCTGGGTGCCGTCGTGGGCGGCGTGCTGGGCAATACGGTAGGCAAGGGCGATGGCCGCAAGGCCGCGACTGTGGCTGGCGCCGTGGCCGGCGGCGTGGTGGGCAACAACGTGTCGCGCAGTGGCGATACGGTGTACCAGGGCACGGAGACCCGCTGCCGCGACGTGAGCTCGGTGACCGAGCAGCGCCGTATCGCGGGCTACGACGTGGAGTACCGCTACCGCGGTGAGGTCTACGTGTCGCGCCTGAACTACGACCCGGGCGAGCGCCTCCGCGTCCGCGTGAGCGTCTCCCCGGCCGACTGACCGGTTCCGGCAAGGCAGATGGGAAGGGCCGCGAGCGATCGCGGCCTTTTCTTTTGGCGCTCTCGATACCGCTCGCCTTCGGCATCGCGTTGGGGGGCTCGGCTGCGCCCTCGCTTTGTACACTTGGGCGTTGAGGCAGCGAGCCTTCGGCGCCCACCCTCGCTTCCGTGGTTGCGGCTACGCCGCCATGTTTTCAGGTCCTGTTGCGGTGAGGCGAAAGCTGTCGCCCACAGGGTGGGCTACCACAACAAGCGGGCATCGCACGGTCTCAGGCGGATGTGCGTATCGGCGTGGCGCGACAACACAGGCAGCGGGACGGCTGCGCCTCGCGACAGGGCCGGGCGAGCGATGACGCCCGGCGCACCGGCTCTCCCGTCATCAAACCTCATGGATGAAAAGAGCCCTCGGTGCCCACC
>Ga0207647_10000508_pt1 | contig 31144 bp, 28 predicted proteins | sample KBSCornC2_FD_184295 | JGI IMG/M metagenome (GOLD analysis project Ga0207647, IMG submission 184295) | Corn rhizosphere microbial communities from Kellogg Biological Station, Michigan, USA - C2 (SPAdes) (version 2) | ecosystem: Host-associated > Plants > Roots > Rhizosphere ... | reverse complement strand
ATGCGCCGCCAGACCAATACCATCAACTGGTCGGATGCGTTGCCATTGGCGCAGGGGATCAAGTTCGATTTGTGACGGGACCAGGGACAGCGTGACCAGTCACCTCGTCATTCCGGGGCCGTTCGCGGCTTCATCGCGTCCGGGATGACGACAGGCAGGGATGTGGCGGCCACGCGCCGTCCGGAATGACGACAGGTCGAGATGTCGCGACCTCACCACATCCGAATTGACGGCAAAGGGCTGTATCACCGCTGGTTGAAAACCAGCAAGAGCGCGTGATGAACACACCCTCCGGTTCCAACGACTACCGCATCGCCGCGATCTCGGACATCCACGGCAATCTCGCCGCGCTGGATGCGGTGCTGGAAGACATCGACAAGCGCGGCTGCGACCTGATCGTCAATCTAGGCGACATTCTTTCCGGGCCATTGCAACCGGCGGAAACTGCCGTTCGCCTGATGGCGCTGGATCTGCCGACGATCCGCGGCAACCACGAACGGCAGTTGCTCGAACAGGCACCCGAACGCATGGGCGCATCGGACGCGTATGCCCGCGCGTGCCTCGGCGACGAACAGATGGATTGGTTGCGCGCGTTGCCAGCCAGCCTGCGGCTGGAGGATGGCGTGCACTTGTGCCACGGCACGCCGCGCAGCGACCTCGAATATTTTCTGGAGGAAGCGGGTACGGATGGCGTGCATCCGGCCCCACTCGATATCGTGGGCGAACGCGCCGGCGACGTCGATACCGAAGTCATTCTGTGCGGGCACACGCACATGCCACGCAGCATGCGGCTTGCCGACGGCCGCCTGGTCGTGAACCCCGGCAGCGTCGGGCTGCAAGCCTTCGCGTGGGAAGAACACGCGCACCCGCACGTCATGGAAGCCGGCTCGCCGCACGCGCGCTACGCATTGCTCGAACGCGGCGCGCACGGCTGGACGGTGGCACATGTCGCGGTGGCTTACGACTGGGGATCGGCGGCGTACCTGGCCCAGCGGCACGGTCGTCCGGAATGGGCCCACGCACTTCGCCACGGGCGCATGCCCGCCGATGCGTTGCAGGGAAACGTCGCATGACTACGCAAACGCCCTTCGACTTCACCGGCTACCGCGTCGCCATCGCCGGCGGAAGCAAAGGCATCGGCCGCGCGATCGCGCTGGATTTTCTTGCCGCCGGCGCGCGGGTTTCCGTTTGCGCGCGCGGACAGGACGGGCTGGACGTGTTGGCGAAGGATGCCGGCGCGCATGCAAGCCGATTGCACACGCAGGCCTGCGATCTCGCCGAAGTCAATCAGATCGGGCGCTGGATCGACGACGCCGCGCAAGCGATGGACGGGATGGACGTGCAGATCAACAACGCCACCGGCTACGGCTTCCGCGAAGACGACGAATCCTGGCTGGTCGATTTCAACGTCGACCTGATGGCGGCGGTGCGCGCATCGCGGTTCGCCGTGCCGCACCTGAAACGGTCGCAGCACGCGTGCATCCTGCACACCAGTTCGATCGGTTCGTTCCGGCCGCGCACCATGGGGCCGCCCTATGCGGCGATGAAGGCGGCGCTGAACCATTACACCCGCACGCAGGCGCTGGCGCTGGCCGAGCACCGCATCCGCGTCAACGCGATCGCCCCCGGTTCCATCGAGTTTCCCGACGGCGTGTGGGATCGCGTCAAGCGCGACAAGCCGGAGCAGTACCGAAAGGTGCTCGGCACGATTCCATTCGGCCGCTTCGGCACGCCCGGGGAAGTCGCCCATCTCGCACTGTTCCTTGCTTCGCCGTTCGCGGGATGGATTACGGGACAGATCATGACGGTGGACGGTGGCCAGTCGCTGCGTTTTTGAAGTTGCCGGTAGAAGGCGTGCGCCGATGGTGTGCGATCATGGGGCGATGAAACCGGAAGCCTCCCGGCCATGAACGCCGTCTATCCGCGCACCAATTCGCTTGCCGTGGTCAGCCTGCTGTTCGGGGTGCTCGCGTACGTGTGTCTTCCGGGGCTCGGGGCGCTGATCGCCGTGGTCTGCGGGCATTCCGCGCGGTCGGAAATCCGGCGTGCCGTACCCGGCAGCGCGGAGGGCGAAGGGATGGCGCTGGCGGGATTGATCCTCGGCTGGCTGCAACTCGGCTTCATGCTGGCACTGCTGTGCGGCGCCTTCCTGATCTTCTTCGGCGCGATCGCCTTGGGCGGATTCCACTGAACGATGTACACCACGCTGCGTCCCCTGCTGTTCTCGCTGGAAGCTGAAACCGCGCACCATGTGACGCTGTATGCGCTCGGCGTCGCGCAACGCAGCAACCTGATGCGCTGGGTGGCGCAACCGCCGCCGCCTGATTTGCCGGTGCGCGCGTTCGGCATCGACTTCCCGAATCCCGTCGGTCTCGCGGCCGGGCTGGACAAGAACGGCGAACACCTGGATGCGCTCGGCGCGCTGGGCTTCGGCTTTCTCGAAATCGGCACCGTGACGCCGCGCCCGCAATCGGGCAATCCCCGGCCGCGCCTGTTCCGGTTGCCGGAACACGAGGCCCTGATCAACCGGATGGGCTTCAACAACGACGGCGTGGACGCGCTGGCGCGCAATGTCGAAGGGTCGCACTGGCGCGGCGTGCTGGGCATCAACATCGGCAAGAACAAGGACACGCCCAACGAACGCGCGGCCGACGATTACCTCGCCTGCCTCGAACGCGTGTACCCGTTGGCGAGCTATGTCACGATCAACGTCTCGTCTCCCAATACGCCGGGTTTGCGCGATCTTCAGCAAGGCGATTCGCTGCGGCGCTTGATCGCCACGTTGATGGACGCGCGCGAAAAGCTCGCGGCCTTGCACGGCGCACGCAAACCCGTCCTGCTCAAGATCGCCCCCGATCTGGACGATGCCGGGATGGATGCGGTGGCCTCGGCATTGCTGGGCTCGGGCATCGACGGCTTGATCTGCACCAATACCACCATTGATCGCACGGGCGTGGCAGGCAGCAGGCACGCAAACGAAACCGGCGGGTTGTCGGGCAAACCGCTGTTCGTACCCTCGACCGAAATCCTGCGCGGCATGGCACGACGGCTTGACGGGGCGATTCCGCTGGTCGGCGTGGGCGGCGTGCTCACCGGCAGCGATGCGGCCGACAAGATCGAAGCCGGCGCCAAACTGGTGCAGATCTATTCCGGACTGATCTATCGCGGACCGTGGCTGCTGACGGAATGTGTCGAGGAAATCCGCCGGCAATCGACCGAGTCCTCGACGGGTGCGGCCCGGTGAATACCATCCGTAGTTCGGCTTTCACGCTGACCGAACACGCATCGCTGCGCGATCGCAACACCTTGCGGGTGGACGCGCGCGCGGCGTGGCTGGCGGACATCCACGACGCGGCGGCCATCCCCGATTTGCTCGGCCATACGGCACTGCGCGGCACGCCGATGTTGCTGCTGGGCGAAGGCTCGAACGTGCTGTTCACCGGCGACTTCGACGGTGCGGTCGTGACCATGAAAACCCGCGGCGTCGAAGTCCTGGACGAGAGCGACGATGCGGCACGCATCCGGGTCGCTGCGGGCGAACACTGGGACAGCCTGGTGCGCTGGACGCTGGCGCACGGCCATGCCGGGCTCGAAAACCTGATCCTGATCCCGGGCAGCGTAGGCGCCGCGCCGATGCAGAACATCGGGGCGTACGGCGTCGAGATCGGCGAATTCATCGAATCGGTCGAAGCGTACGACCTGCAACAACGACGCCATGCGATTTTCCGGAACGCCGACTGCCAATTCGGCTATCGTGATTCGATCTTCAAGCGCAACCCCGATCATTGGTTGATCACCGCGGTCACGTTGCGCCTGCCGCGCGAATGGTCGCCGCGCATCGAGTATTCGGGCGTGCAGGACGAACTTCGGCGCATGGGCGTGGAACGCCCCGCGCCCATCCACGTGGCCGACGCGGTGGTGGCGTTGCGCACCCGCAAGCTGCCCGACCCGGCCGTGATCGGCAACGCCGGCAGCTTCTTCAAGAACCCCCTGGTTCCCGCCGCGCAGGCCGCTGCCCTCAGGGCCGAACATCCACAACTGCCCTGCTGGCCGGCCCCGAACGACACCTCGAAATTGTCTGCGGCGTGGTTGATCGAAGCTTCGGGTTTCAAAGGCTTACGCGAAGGTGATGCCGGCATTTCTAACCGTCATGCGCTGGTGCTGGTGAACCACGGCTGTGCCACGGGCCCGCAGTTGTGGGCACTCGCGCAGCGCGTCCGCGACGGGGTCCGCGGACGATTCGGCGTCGAGCTGGAGCCCGAGCCGCGCGTGATCACGCCATAGTCGCCCGAATTGCGGTGGCCGCGGATTAATGCCTCGCCCGGGAGAGACGGCAGGTAGCGCCGAGTGCGCAGCGCCGCGATGACGGTTCCGACCAGCGGAATGCGACGGCGATGCCGAACCCTCATCCGGCGCTGCGCGCCACCTTCTCCCGAGGGGAGAAGGGAAAGCGCTTGCGTGCGTTCGCGCAGCAGTCCCTTGCCGCGACCTGTCGGTGTGGGCGCCGCCAGATAAGACCTGCCTCGGCGGGATCGAAATACACCGCGGTCATGAGGCCTGTTTCCAGCAACGCGATCGCCCCGAATGGCCATCCATGGCGTGGCTTTTCACAACAGCGACTTCGAACGACGCCGCTGTCTTTTCCAGACATCACCGTCGCGAATTGGCGAGCAGTCGCAGCAGCTCCAGGTACAGCCACACCAGCGTCACCATCAGCGCAAACGCGCAGTACCACTCCATGTACTTGGGCGCGCCCGCGGACTGGGCCCGCTCGATCAGGTCGAAATCCAGCACCAGGTTCAGCGCCGCAATGCACACCACGAACACGCTGATCAGGATGCTCAGGGTGCCGCCCGCGAAAAGGATCGAAGTGTCGACGCTGGTGAACGCGGAGAGGCCCCACGACACCAGGTACAGCAGCATGATGCCGCCCGTCGCCGCGAACACGCCCATGCGGAATTTCTGGGTGACCTTGATCACGCCGCTGCGATACAGGAACAACATCACCACCAGCACGCCGATGGACGCCATCACCGCCTGCAACACGATGCCGTGATATTGCACCTCGAAGATCGCGGAAATCGCGCCGAGGAAGGTGCCTTCCGCCAGTGCGTACAACGGCGCGGTGACGGGCGACCAGTTCGGCTTGAATGCACTGGCGATCGCGAAGACCAGCCCCACGATCAGGCCGCCCCACATGAACGGCTGCATCGTCTGCAATCCGGCGGGAATGCCGCCCGCGTCGATCGCCAGCATGAAACGATGCCATGTCCACGCGCCGGTGATCAGCATCAACACCAGCAACAGGCCCGAACGCGCGAGCGTGCCGTTGATGGTCATGGGTTCGCCGGTTGCGGGAAGGTTCTGGAAAACCTTGTCGCGCAGGGCGGGGTTGTGGGAACGCAGGGCCATGGGATTCCTCGATTGTGCGAATGAAATGCGCGGCTCGCGCCGTCCAGAGACTGTAGCGGATGCGCCACGGCGCCGCCACGCATAAGACCCCATATCGGGGCGCAGGGTTCCGGATGCAACGCACACATGCATCACGAACCCGTCCGCGCTCGCAGGCCCACCCGCGGTCCTACAGGCCTTTCGGCTCCATTTCCAGCACCGCCCCACCGATGGACTCACCCTGCGGCGGCCGCACGTCGGGCAGGAATACCGCGAGGATTCCGAGCAACGGCAGGAAGGCACAAATCTGGTACACGAACACGATCCCGAAACGATCGGCGACGCCACCCAGCACCGCCGCACCGATCCCTCCAAGGCCGAAACTGAACCCGTAGAACAGGCCCGACACCATGCCGATCCGGTGGGTGAGCATGTCTTGCGCGTACACGATGATCGCCGGGAACGCGGATGCCAGCACCAGCCCGATCACGACGCTCAATCCCACCGTCCAGCCAAGGCCGACGTACGGCAACACCAGCGTGAACGGCGCACAGCCCAGGATCGAGAACCAGATCACGCGCTTGCGGCCGATGCGGTCGCCCAGCGGGCCACCGATCATCGTGCCGACGGCGACCGCAAACAGGAACACACCCAACAGGTTGGCCGCGGTGTGCGTGGACACGCCGAAATGCCGGATCAGGTAGAACTCGTAATAGCTGCTGATGCTGGCGAGGTAGAAGAACTTCGAAAACATCAGCACCAGCAGCACGAAAATGGTGCGCACGATCGTTCGGTGCGAATACAGCGGCTGGGCATCCGCGGCGCGGCGCGCCACCCGCTCGTCGGCGTGCTGCTTGTACCAGCGGCTCACCTGCAACAGCACCACGATCGCGAGCAGCGCAGCAAGGCCGAACCAGCCCACGTGCGTGCGGCCCACCCGCAGCACGATCACCGCCGCCAGCACCGGTCCCAGTGCCTGGCCGAGGTTGCCGCCGATCTGGAACAGCGATTGCGCGAGACCGTAGCGTCCGCCCGAAGCCATGCGTGCCACCCGCGACGATTCCGGATGGAACACCGACGAGCCGCAGCCGATCAACGCCACCGAGAGCAACAGGACCGGATAGGTCGGCGCCGCCGACATCAGCAGCAAGCCGCCGAAGGTGAAACACATCCCGACCGGCAGCGAGTACGGCAGCGGACGCTTGTCGGTGACCATCCCCACCACCGGTTGCAGCAGCGAAGCGGTCAACTGGAACGTCAGCGTAATCGCGCCGATCTGGAAAAAGCTGAGATGGAAGTCGCCCTTCAGCAGCGGATAGATCGCGACGATCACCGACTGCATCATGTCGTTCAACATGTGCACGAAGCTGACCGAACCGATCACGCCGAAGTGCGTACGGCGCGGCGGCTTGCGGGCGGACGGGCCCGCCACCGGGGTCACGCTCGCCTGCATGCGGTTTGCGTCCGCGATCGTCACGCCATCTCGTCCGCGGCGGCAATCACGTCCGATTCGTTCGGCAGCACCAGCAGGGCGGCATCCGCAAGCGGCGTGTAGGTATCGGCGCCGACTACACGCCGCAGCGGCTTCTCGCCGAGTCCGGCTTCGACGATCGCGGTGATCACGCCTTCGCCCACGCCCGCGCTGCGACGCCCTTCGTCCAGCACGATGATCCGCTTCGCGGTTTTCGCCTGGGCCGTAATGAACTTCTCGTTGAGCGGCACCAGCCAGCGCAGGTCGACCACCCGCACTTTCCATTTGTGCTTCTTTTCGATGGGGCGCGCGGCGCGCAGCGCCATGGGTACACCGTTGCCGAAAGTGAAGACCACCAGATCGTCGGCCTTCGCGTTGTACACCCGGCCTTCGCCAAGCGGCATCGCCTGATCGGGCGCGGGATAGCCGAACTGCCACTCGCCGTCGCCGTGCTCGTACAGGTCTTTTGTCATGTACAGCGCGATCGGTTCGAGGAACGCGCACACGCGGCCATCGACCTTGCACAGCGCGGCCAGTGTACGCAACATCATGGCGGCATCGTCACCACGCGACGGGCAACCGACGACCAGGCCGGGGATGTCGCGCAGCGCAGCGATCGAGTTGTCGTTGTGGAAGTGTCCGCCGAAACCTTTCTGATAACCCAGCGACGCGATCCGCACCAGCAGTGGATTGCGGTATTGATCGTTCGAGAAGAACTGCAGCGACGCCGCCTCGCCACGGAGCTGGTCGCAGGCGTTGTGGAAATAGGCGAGGTACTGGATTTCCGGAACCGGCAGCATGCCCATGTTGGCGTAGCCCTGCGCCAAACCGAGGATCATGGTTTCATCGAGCAATGTGTTGAACACGCGCGCGCCCTTGAAGGCTTTCTGCAAGCCGCGCGTCACGGTGTACACGCCACCCTTCTGCGCCACGTCTTCGCCGAACAGCAGCGATTCCGGATATTTCGCCAGCAGGTCGTGCAGCGCCGAATTGATCACCAATGCAAGATGACGCGGCGGGAGCTTTTCAGGCAGCTTGTCGTCGCCACCGAATATCGCCACGCGTTTTTCCGCGTAATTCGCGCGCACGGCTTCGGCGGTGACCGCCCTCGGCGTGTAGGGCGCCAGCGGCTTCATCACCGCTTCGAGCGATTTCAGTTTCGGACGGTCGTAGGCTTCCTCGGCCGCGGCGAAGCAGTGCTTGCGGGTGGATTCGTATAGGTCGAGCAACGACTGCTTCGTGTACACGCCCGATTCCAGCGCGATCGCGGCCGAACGCAGCAGCGGATCGGTCGCTTCAAGCGCCATCAGTTCCTCGAAGCTGCGCCACTCGATCTCGAAATCGGTGCCCGCATGCCCGGCCAACCGCGTGGTCTTGAGGTGCAGGAAGGTCGGGCGGCGCGTACCACGGCAATGTTCGACCGCACGCTGCACCTGCGCGCAGCCTTCGGCAAGGTCGAGGCCGTCGGCGAAGAAGTAGTCGAGGTCCTTGCGGTCGCGGAAATTGTTGGCGATCCATCCGCTCGGCGTCTTCACCGAAATGCCGATGCCGTTGTCCTCGCACACGAACAGCACCGGCGCCGGCAAGCGCTGGTACGCCGTCCAGCCCGCGGCGTTGAACGCGGTCTGCGCGGTCGCGTGGTTGCTGGAGGCATCGCCGAACGAACAGATCACGATCGAATCGTTCGGAATCGGCAGCGCATGGCCGATGCGCTGCGCCTGCTCGATCGCGACGGCGGTGCCGAGCGCCTTGGGCAGGTGCGAAGCGATGGTGGACGTCTGCGGCAACACCCACAACGGTTTCGAACCCCACACCTTGTGGCGGCCACCCGAGGCCGGATCCTCGCTGCTGGCCGCGAACGACAACGCCGAATCCATCACCGGGTCCATCCCCGGCAACTTGCGGAAACGCTCGGCCATGAACGCGCCGGAGCGGTAGTGCAGGAACGCGGGATCGGTGTGCCGCGTCAGCCGCGCCACCATCGCGTTGCCTTCGTGGCCCGACGAACCGATGGTGTAGAACACCTTGTTCTGCACGCGCAGCACGCGCGCCATCAAGTCCAGATGGCGCGAAATAAGTTGCGACTCGAGCAGTTCGCGAAAATCGCGCGCACTGCACGCGCTGCCGGACAACACCGGCGCGTCGTCGCGCGGCGTAGCCGCGGCTTCGCCCTGCCACGCCTGCACGAATTCGGTGAAGTTCTGGTCGACGATTTCGGCGCGATTGAAACCCTTGTGGCGCGCGGGAATGGGAGTCTTGTTGGCGTTCATCTCGATGGTTCAGGCGGTGCGTGGGGTGCGGCGCGCAAACCATGCTTCGCGCGACTGGCCCCAGATTTCGATCGGGTCCTGATCACGCGGGGCCGGCATGTGGCCGGGGCCTTGCAGGGTGGAACCCAACCTTTTCGCGACCGCCTGCGAGGCCTTGTTGGCGGGCGCGATGCAATGGATGATACGGACCCAGCCGAGGTGGGCGAAGGTCCAGTCGATCGCGGCCGTCGCGGCTTCGGTCGCGTAACCCTTGCCCCACGCTTCACGCGCGAGCGTCCAGCCGATTTCATCGCCCGGCCAGCCATCCGGATGCAAGGGACCGACGCGGCCGACCCAACGGCCGGTGCGCTTCTCGATCACCGAAAACGCGTGGAAGCCGAGCACGTGCCACGAGCCGACCGCCGACGTGAAATGGTTCCACGCATCGAAGCGGCTTTTGGTGCCGCCAAGATGACGCATGACTTCCTCGTCCCTTGCGATCGCGGCCCATGCCTCGAAATCATCGCCGCACGGCGGACGCAGGATCAGCCGCTCCGTTTCGAGCGCGGGTTCCGGCTTCGGCATGGCATCCGTCACCGGTGGATCACGTCCCTGCCGGGCGGTAGACGCATTCCGGCTCGGCGTTCGCGATGTCCGGAATGTTGGGGCTGTAGCAGGTGTACTGCACGCTCTTCTTGCCGTCCTTCCCGGTCACGATTTTCGGGACCAGTTGCACGATGCCGCCGGTGACCCCGACGGCGGCCGTCAGGTACACGTTGATCACGCCGCCCTTGCTGACGAGGATCGAACCGATTTCCTGGCTGCTCAACTGGTTCGGCGCCGCGACGCGCGCTTCAGTATTGCTGGCCGGCGGCGCGGGATTGGCAAGCATCGCGTTGGCCACCCCGATCTTGACCAGCGCCAGCTTCAACGAGGTCAGCGCGACATGCATTGCATTGGCGTCAACCGCCGCCATCGCCCCACCCGAAGCAAGCAGGGCGCCCATCGCAAGACCGGCCAGCCATTTGTTGCGAAGTTTCATGTCAATCTCCCACCGCAGCGCCACGATCGAAGCGGCTGTTGTGAAAAGTCAGGGCAGGAAGCCCGTTCTGGTGCTGGTGAACCCGATAGGTCCGTGTCATCCTCGAACACTCGGCGGCGCAGTGATCATGGGCGATCACACTAGAACGCATTGATGCCGGTGAGTTCGCGCCCCACCACCAACTGGTGCACGGTCTGCGTGCCTTCGTACGTCACCACCGATTCCAGATTCAGCGCGTGACGGATCGCGACGTGCTCGGTGGTGATGCCCGCGCCACCCAGGATGTCGCGGCATTCGCGCGCGATGTCCAACGCCATCCGCACGTTGTTCCACTTCGCCAGCGAAATCTGGGTGGGATGCAGTTGCCCCGCATCCTTCAGCCGCCCAAGGCGCAGCGCCAGCAACTGCGCAGTGGTGATGCGGCGCGCAATGTCGGCCAGCCGCAACTGGATCGCCTGGTTGGCTGCAAGCGGCCGGTTGAACAACACCCGTTCCTGCGTGTACTCCAGCACCTCTTTCAGGCATGCCTGCGCCGCGCCGATCGGGCCCCAACTGATGCCGAAGCGCGCGGAGTCGAGGCAACTCAGCGGACCGCGCAAGCCCTTTACGTTCGGCAACATCGCGCTGTCCGGCACGCGCACGCCATCGAGAAACAGCGCGCTGGTCACCGACGCGCGCAGGCTCATCTTCTTGTGCACTTCCTGTGCGGTGAAGCCTTTCGTCGAAGCCGGCACCAGGAAACCGCGGACGCCATCGTCGGTCCTGGCCCACACCAGCGCCACGTGCGCGAGGTTGCCGTTGGTGATCCACATCTTGGCGCCGTTGATCACCCAGTCGCCGCCGTCCTTCTTCGCGACGGTTTTCATGTTGGCCGGATCGGAACCGCCGTGCGGCTCGGTCAAACCGAAGCAGCCGATCACCTCGCCCTCCGCCATCTTCGGCAGGTATTCGCGCTTCTGTTCTTCGCTGCCGAACGCGAAGATCGGATACATCACCAGCGACGATTGCACCGACGCAAAGCTGCGCAGCCCCGAATCGCCGCGCTCCATTTCCTGGCAGATCAGGCCGTAACTGACCTGGTTCATGCCGGCGCCGCCGTATTCCTCGGGAATCGTGGCACCAAGCAGGCCGAGCGAGGCAATTTCCGGAATCAGTTCGGTCGGGAAGCGCGCCTGGTCGAAACAGTCGCCAATGATCGGCAACACCTTGTCGTCGACGAAACGCGCGACCGAATCCTGCACCATGCGTTCCTCGTCGGAAAGCAGCGCGCGTACGTCGTACAGATCGAGGGGATTGAGTGGTGCGTGCGGCATGGGAAATCCGGCTTCGTGGACAAGCCGTTCATTGTAACGGGAGTCAGGGGAAGTCCGTAGGTTGCCGCGTGTGCATCGCGTCGGGCTTCCTTGCATTCAGCCCAACCTTACGGGTTGGCTTTTTCCGCACGTCCGCGGCTGTTCGAAACGCCGTGCGGCACATGCCCCGTCGCGACGTGCCGGCGGGCGGATTCCACGTTGACCGGTGAATCGTCGAAGAACAGGTCGGCGCCGAACGCCTCAAGGAATGGTCCCTTGTCGCGGCCGCCGAGAAACAGCGCCTCGTCGATGCGCACGCCCCACTGGCGCAGCGTCAGGATCACGCGCTTGTGCGCGGGCGCCGAGCGCGCGGTGACCAGCGCGGTGCGGATCGGCGAATCCTCGGGTGGAAAGGCAGCCTGCAAACGGTGCAGCGCGGCGAGGAAATTGCGGAACGGGCCGCCCGACAACGGCTCGTTCCAGCGCTCGGTTTCATTGCGGTGGAAGGCGTCGAGCCCCTGCTCCTGCGACAACCGCTCGGATTCGTCGCCGAAGATCACCGCGTCGCCATCGAAGGCGATGCGCAACTGGCCCGGGTGCGAATCGTGCACCAGCGAGGGCAGGATAGTCGCCGCGGCCACGCCCGAATTCAGCGCGCGCGCGACGTTCTCGGCATTGGCGGACAGGAACAAATCCACCCCGAAGGGCGCAATGTATTCGCTGGTCGCCTCACCCGAGGTGAATGCGGCGCGGCTGATCGCAAGCCCATGGTGCTGGATCGAATTGAAGATGCGCAGCCCGGTGTCGCCGGAATTGCGCGACAACAGCACGACTTCCACGTACGGCGTATCCGGCGCCGGGCGGTTCAACGCCAGCAACTTCTTCACGACTGGAAACGCGACGCCCGGCTGCAGCACGTCGTTTTCATGCGCGATCTGGTACTTGCGATAAGCCTCCAGGCCCTCGCGCTCGAACAGCTCGTGGGATTCGTTGAGATCGAACAATGCCCGCGACGAAATCGCGACGACCAGCTTGTCGTCGCGCGCGGCCAGCTTGTCATGCGGCACGGTTGCGTTCACGCGCGCAGTGTATCGCGCCCGCTAACCCCAGAGCGGCCGCGAAACCTCGACCAGCACCCACGCCATGAACGCGCTGATCGGCAGGGTCAGGATCCATGACCACACCATGCGCTCGACCACGGTCCAGCGCACCGCGTTGAAGCGCTTGGCGGCCCCGACGCCCATGATCGAGGACGACACCACGTGCGTGGTGGAAACCGGCAGGCCGGAAATCGACGCCACGATGATCACCGCGGCGGCACCAGTCTCGGCTGCAAAGCCGTTGATCGGATGCAGCTTCACCATCTTGTGGCCGAGGGTCTTGATGATGCGCCAGCCGCCGCCGGCGGTGCCGGCCGCCATCACCAGCGCGCACACCACCTTCACCCACACCGGAATCGGAAACTGCCCACCGACGTCCGATATCCGCAGGAAGTGCAGCCACGAGGGCAAGTGATCGAAATTGTGCGCGAGAGTGGCGTCGGCAAGCGCCAGCGCGATGATCCCCATGGTCTTCTGCGCATCGTTCATGCCGTGCGATATTCCCATCGCGGCGGCCGAAAACAGTTGCGCCTTGCCGAAAAAGAAATTGACGAATGGCGTACGCCCGAACCGGCGCAGGAAGCCGGTGCGCTGGCCGAACCACGCGAACAGCGCCAGCAGCGCGCCCATCACTACGATGCCGAGCACGAAACCCCCGATCGGCGAAGCGATCATCGGCACCAGCACCTTCGGGATCAGACCGCCACCCTCCCACCAGCGATTCGGATCGGTCGCCCAGATGATCGCGCGGAAATTGCCATCGGACGCGGCGAACGCGGCGCCGCACAAGCCACCGATCAGCGCGTGCGAAGACGACGACGGCAAGCCGAACCACCACGTGATCAGGTTCCAGATGATGGCGCCCAACAGCGCGCAGATCAGCACCTCGCCGCCGACCTGCAGCACGCCGGCGTCGATCAGGCCCGTCGCGATGGTGATCGCGACCGCGGATCCCAGCAACGCACCACCCAGGTTGGTGGTTGCGGCCAGCAGCACGGCCTGCCCTGGCGTGAGCACCTTGGTCGCGACCACGGTTGCTATGGAATTGGCGGTGTCGTGGAAGCCGTTGATGTAAGTGAACGCCAACGCGATCGCGATGACGGCGATGAGGAGACCGAGGCTCATTGCAGGACCCGGGGTTCGCGGCTCACGAGTTCTTCAACACGATCGAGTAAATGACGTTGCCCACGTCGCGGCAACGGTCAATGGCCTTCTCCAGCAACTCGAACAGATCTTTCGCCAGCATCGCCCGGATCGGGTCGTCGCTGCCGAGATACTGGGTGCGATAAGGCTCCAGCAGCAGCCGGTCGGCTTCCGACTCGACAGCCTGCAGGCGATCCTGCAGCTTGCGCATGCGACCGATGTTCATGCCGTTGCGCAACTCGCTCACCATCTCCATCACCCCGTCGGTCGCGCTCATCAGCAGGCCGGCGCGCGAAGCGAAATCGATGCCCTCGACACGCTTGGCCACGATCACGTAGCGCTCGGCAAACTTCTCGATGGTCTTGGGGATGCGGTAAAGCGCGGATGACATCGCCTCGATGTCCTCGCGGTCCAGCGCGGTGACGAAGGTGTTGACCAGCGCCTCGCTGATCTGCGCCGCGAGGTCCTTTTCGCGCCGCCGCGCCGCCCGGAATCCATCCAACAGCATCGGTTCGCCGTGTGCCTCCAGCAACGCCTGCAGGGCCTTGGCGCCGTCGTGGGCGGCGCCGGCGCTGGCTTCGAGCAAGTCGTAGAAACGGTCCCCTTTGCCGAACATCGTCTGCAGCGAAAACATGGCGTTCCATCCGGGCGCGTGATCTGCAAATGGTACACGAGCAACCGTTCCGTCCGAAGAAGTTCCGCGCTTGCTAGACTTCCGGGATGGAACGTCCCGACCGGCTTAGGGCCTGAATGCTGACCGAACTCGGCCTGGTGCTGGTGCTGGCGCTGGGCAACGCGTTTTTTGCGCTGGCCGAAATCGCGCTCATCGCGGCGCGCAAAAGCCGCCTGCGTTATCTCGCGCGGACCAGCACGCGCGCGCAGGTCGCCTTGCGGCTGGCGCAACGTCCCGACCGGTTCCTGTCCACGGTGCAGATCGGCATCACGCTGATCACGCTGATCACCGGCGCCGCCACCGGTGCTTCGATCAGTGACGCCATCCGGATATGGCTCGCCCGGGCTGGTTTGCCGGTAGCGCAACATGCGTCCCTGGTGATCGGGCTGGTGCTCGGCTTCATCCTCGTCACCACCATCAACATCACCGTCGGGGAACTGGTGCCCAAGCGCGCGGCGCTGGTGGCGCCCGAGCGGATCGCGCAGATCGTGGCGTTTCCAATGCAGGTAATGTCGTGGCTGATGACGCCGTTCGTGTGGTTTCTCGACGTCCTCACGAGTGGCGTGCTGCGCCTGTTCCGGCTGCAGCGTTTCACCCGCGAGAAGGTGAGCGAAGAGGAAATCCGCCTGCTGGTCGCCGAGGGCGCCGAACAAGGCGTACTCGATTCCGACGAACGCAACATGGTCTACCGCGTGTTGCGCCTCGGTGATCGCAACGTCGACAGCGTGATGACCCCGCGCCCGCGCATCGCCTGGCTCGATGCGGCCGCGCCGCTGGCCGAAAACCTTGCGGTGATCCGCGCCACGCCCTACTCCCGCTATCCGGTGTATCGCGAAAGCGAAGACGAAGTGCTGGGCGTGCTGGAAGTCAAACGCCTGCTGCAGACACTGGCACAGGAACCCGGCGCGGCATCGTCGCATGCCCCACGCCTCGACCTGTTCCGCAAGCTGGTCAAGCCGCTGTTCGTGCCCGCCACCACCCGCGCGCTCGACCTGCTGGACGAATTCCGCGACGCCAAGACACCCTTCGCCTTGGTGGTGGACGAATACGGCGACATCGAAGGCCTGGTGACCTTGAACGACGTGCTGACCGCGGTGGTCGGGCATCCCGTCCACGGCTATCGCAAGGATGCTTCCGGCGACCCGGCCGCGTTGCGCCGCGACGACGGAAGCTGGCTGATCGCAGGTTCGCTCGCCACCGACGACCTGCGCGAACTGCTGCAGCTCGACGAGCTGCCCAATGAAGACGAAGGCGATTACTACACGCTGGCCGGGATGTTGATCGATCTGGTGGGACACATCCCCGTCACCGGCGAAAAAATCACCTGGCACGGACTCGATTTCGAAATCGTCGACCGCGACGGCGCGCGCATCGACAAGGTGCTGATTACCCCGATTGCCGCGAGCGAAGAGCCGGAAGACGAAAACGGCTGACGGCCGCCAGTACCGTAAATCAATCCGTACGCGAATCCGCGGTGATAGCAGATGGCAGTTTCCTTTGTTTAATACGCAGGCGGTGCTGCGACGGTGTCAGCGCTGTGGCTACGGCGGAATTGCTTGATCTCGTGGAGAATTTCCGATTGACAGCAAGCCTCACGAAGATAACCATGCGGCACAATACCCCAAATTCGGGGCCTACCGACGTCAGGTGTACTTTGAAGGTTCAATACAAGTTCGAGGTCTACGTTTTGTCGATGCACTTGTCTTGGGTCAAGTATGTTTCCGTATTGCATTTGAGCTAATCTCAAACGATATGTTTTCAAAGGACGCAGAGCGCGAATACTTCAGTAATTACCACGCCGCGAAGATGGATGAAAAGCACGCGTAGCATGAAGTTCGGAGTGCACGGTTGATCCGTTTCGGCTAGCCGTTCCCGCCACTCTCGCGCGCCAGTCTTGCCATTCGTTCCGCGTCCGCCAGCACGCCATGCAGGATGCGTAGCTCGCGCGCATCGGGCATCGCGCGATGGAACAGGCGGCGCAAGCGTTGCTCGATGGTCACCGCCGAGCGGCCCTTGTGGAAATCGATGGCGTGCAGGGTCGCGAACAGGTGTTCGAAGAAGCGTTCCATCTGGTCGGCGGTCGCGGGTGCCTCGTGCAAATCGGGTGATGCGTCGACGCCGGCCAGCGTCGCCATGCGCAGTTCCCAAGCCATCAGTTGCACCGCCTGTGCAAGGTTGAGCGACGAGAAATCCTCGACACTCGGGATGCGCACCATCGCGTGACACACCGACAGTTCGTCGTTATCCAGTCCGGACCGTTCGTTGCCGAACAGCAGTGCGACTTCGCGGCCGGCACGCAGCAGTGGCGCGATTTCCGCGACGGCCGCGCGTGGGTCGAGTTCCGGCAGGCTGACGCCGCGCCGCCGTGCGGACAATCCGTACACGCGGGTGCAATCGGCGATCGCTTCCGGCACGCTGGTCGCCGTCACGAGATGCTGAAGCACATCGTCGGCGCCGGCGGCCATGGCTTCGACCTGAGGATCGGGAAAGCGCTGCGGCGACACCAGCACAAGTCGCCAGAAGCCCATGGTGCGGATCGCGCGCGCTGCGGCGCCGATGTTGCCGGGATGCGAAGTGCGCGCCAGCACGAAGCGGATGGTTTGCGGCGCGGGCGGAATGGAGGCGGTGGATTGGTTCATCCCGCAAGATTAGCGCGGCGCTGCTAAAATGGCTCTGCGCCGCCCCGTGCGGCGCGTTCTTTTTCAAACCTCCGGAACTTCATCGCCATGGCCCGACCTGCTGTCACCGTCGCGATCCGTGCCGCGCGCGCCGCCGGCAGCGTGATCCTGCGTTACATGAATCGCCTCGACAGCGTCACCGTGATCGAAAAGCACCACCTCGATTTTGTTTCGGAGGTCGATCGCCAGGCCGAAGTCGAGATCGTGCGCGAGTTGAAGCGCGCCCACCCCGACCATGCGATCCTGGCCGAGGAAAGCGGTGCATCCGGCAAGGCCGGCGCGCGCTTCACCTGGGTGATCGATCCGCTGGACGGCACCCACAATTACCTGCGCGGCATTCCGCATTTCGGCGTGTCGATCGCGCAACTGGATCGCGGCGAACCGGTGCACGCAGTGATCCTGGATCCCCTGCGCAACGAGATCTTCACCGCCAGCAAGGGCGACGGTGCGTTCCTCAACGACCGTCGCATCCGCATTGGCAAGCGCGAGTCGCTGGATGGCGCGATGCTGGCGACGGGTTTCCCGTATCGCGAGCGGCGTCACCTCGACGCACAGCTTGGCATGACCCGCGAACTGCTGAAGCGCGCCGAGGATTTTCGTCGCACCGGTTCGGCGGCGCTGGACCTCGCATGGACCGCGGTCGGACGTTTCGATGGCTATTTCGAAACCGGCCTGAAGGTTTGGGACATGGCCGCGGGCTGCCTGCTGGTGCGCGAGGCCGGCGGGCGCTACTGCGATTTCGTGGGCCGCGAAGGCTTGCCCGAATCCGGCAACCTCGTCGCCGGCAACCACGTGCTCGCGACCCAGATCGTCGAAACGATCGCGCCGATACTCACGTCGGAATTGAAACGCTGACCATCGGCGTCATGCCGACCGCATCCGCCGAGGCGGGCACCATCCGGCTGCCCAAAGCTCTGTCGTTCCGGGTATGTTCTCGGGAAACCGATTCCGGATCGCCGCTGCGCGCCGTCCGGAATGACCAGAAAACTTTCCGCCTGCCTGCAAGGCCAAGGCTTCAGCTACCGGCCTTGATCGTCGCCAACGTGGGCGCCGTGTGCGCGGCCATGGCGTCCAGATAGCGCTGGTAAAGCACCGCCACGCGTTTCACGTACACCTGCGTTTCCGCGTACGGGGGTACGCCGCCGTATTTCGCGACCGCGCCGGCGCCTGCGTTGTAGGCCGCCGCGGCAAGCTTCACGTCGCCGTGGTAATCGCGGAGCAGCATCGCGAGATAACGCGCGCCGCCCGAGATGTTCTCGGCGGGATCGAACGCGTCGCCGACACCAAGGTCCGACGCGGTGCCCGGCATCAACTGCATCAGGCCTTGCGCGCCCTTGTAGGAAAGCGCGCGCGCGTTGAAGCCGGATTCGGCGTGGATGATCGCGCGCAGCAACGCGGCGTTCACGCCACTGACCTTGGCGGCCGAGCGGATGTCGTCGCCGTACGCCGCAAGCTGCAGCGGCACGGTTTTCCAGTCGATTTTCGAATGCACGTTGCAGGCGTAGCATTCGACGATGTAGGTGAACAGCATCCTGGCGTCGTGGCCTTTCGCCAGCGACGCGACGTTGGTGTAGAGCACACTACCGTTCTTCTGCACCACGCGATACACCGCGCCGCGTTTTGGCGGTCTCGGCGCGTCGGCATCCAGCTTCAGCGGGATCGGTGCGGTCGTCGACGGTCCGGGTTCCGGCACGCTGCTGGCAGGTGCGGGCGCTGCGGCCGGAGTCGATGACGTCGGCTCGACGCCCAGCAATTGCGGCAATACCCGTCCGCCCAGCGCATCCAGGATCGCGACCGGCAGCGGCTGCCAGGCTTGCTTGCGAACCAGCTTCTGCACCTGGATCGTGTTGTCCTCGCCCAGCGGCACCACCTTCAGCACCGACGGATTGGCTTCGACATCACGCGGTGGCTTGCCCGGCAGCACGGTACCGCTCGGCTGGTCACGCGGACGGGTGGTCTGCAGGCTCGCCCTGATCGCGTGCGCGCGCGGCGCGGGCCACGCGCCGAGCTTCGTGCAATCGCGATAGCCAAGGGTATGGCTGACGTATGCAAGTTCGCCGTGACTGCCGACGCAGCGATACAGCACGCCAGCCGCCGCAGGCCCCGCCCACGCAGTGGCCATCAACAGCGCGCACGCCACCGCCGCGCCCAAAAGGCGGAATGATTTTTCGGACGGGGCCCCGGCCCGCCGGCCGCTGCGCACCCCCGGGCGGGCCATGGCGTTCATGGGGGCCGAGTGTGCGCCAACGTGCGTGCGCTGCCAAGTGTTTGATCTCCAAAGCGGGCGGCGGCGCACACCGGGACGGCAAATCTGCTGGCCGTTCATGCCGGCGAGGCATCCCGCCGCGTCGAACGCGCATGGAACCCCGTTACAATGCGGGTTTCAGCGCGTCCAGCATTTCCGATGGCCGATACACCCGCCCCCGCCAACCCCGCATCGAAGAAGCCCGGTACTGGAAAGCCTGCTTCTGGAAAACTCTTCATCCAGACCCACGGCTGCCAGATGAACGAGTACGACTCCCGCAAGATGGAAGAGGTGCTGGCGGCCGAGCGCGGCATGGTGCGCACGCAGGACGTCGCCGAAGCCGACGTGATCTTGGTGAATACCTGCTCGATCCGCGAGAAGGCCCAGGAAAAGGTGTTCAGCCAACTCGGCCGCTGGAAGGAATTCAAGCAGGCGAATCCTGACGTCCTGATCGGCGTGGGCGGCTGCGTGGCCTCGCAGGAGGGCGCGGCGATCGTCGAGCGCGCGCCGTACGTCGACCTCGTGTTCGGGCCGCAGACGCTGCACCGCCTGCCCGACCTGATCGACGCACGCCGCGCAACTGGCAAGCCGCAGGTCGACATTTCCTTCCCGGAAATCGAAAAGTTCGATCGCCTGCCCGAGCCGCGCGCGGAAGGCCCAAGTGCGTTCGTGTCGATCATGGAAGGTTGCTCGAAATACTGTTCGTTCTGCGTGGTGCCTTACACGCGCGGCGAAGAAATCTCGCGCCCGTTCGACGATGTGCTGGCGGAAGTCGCGTCGCTGGCCGAACAAGACGTCAAGGAAGTGAACCTGCTGGGCCAGAACGTCAACGCGTATCGCGGGCCGATGTACGACGGCGGCACGGCCGATTTGGCACTGCTGATCCGCGCGATCGCCGAGATCGTCGGCATCGGCCGCATCCGCTTCACGACTTCGCACCCGCTGGAGTTTTCCGATTCGCTCATCGCCGCGTACCGCGACGTGCCGAAGCTCGCGAACTTCCTGCACCTGCCGGTGCAGTCGGGTTCCGATCGCATCCTCATGATGATGAAGCGCAACTACACGGCGGCGATGTACAAGGAGAAGATCGCGAAGCTGCGCTCGGTGCGTCCGGACATCTGCATCTCGTCGGATTTCATCGTGGGATTTCCCGGCGAAACCGATGCCGATTTCGCGCAGACGCTGCAACTGATCGAGGATGTCGGCTTCGACCAGTCGTTTTCGTTCATCTACTCGAAACGCCCCGGCACGCCTGCATCGAATCTGTTCGACCCGACACCCGATTCGGTGAAGCACGAACGCCTGGCAACGTTGCAGAACGCGATAAATTTCCACGCGGCGAAAATCAGCGAGGCGATGGTCGGTACCACGCAGCGCATCCTGGTCACCGGCCCGTCGAAGAAGAACCGCAACGAACTCACCGGCAAGACCGAGAACATGCGCCAGGTGAATTTTGCGGGCGATGCGCGCATGGTCGGCCGGTTCGTGGATGTCGTGATCACCGCGGCGCTCACGAATTCGTTGCGCGGGCGGCTTCAAGCCCCTCTCCCTCCGGGAGAGGAGTGCGGGTGAGGGTTCGATCTTGCGAAAAACTCGACGTTATCGGCAACCTGAACCCTCATCCGGCGCTTCGCGCCACCTTCTCCCGAGGGGGAGAAGGGTAAGCAGGTAATCCTCGCACCAATGACCGAAGGCATCATCCAGCACGATTTCACCCTGGAACCGGACGACACGCAGCGGCTCGCCAACCTGTGCGGACCGTTTGACGAACACCTGCGCCAGATCGAGTTGCGACTCGGCGTCGAGATCAACAATCGGGGCAACGTGTTCCGCGTGATCGGCGAAGAACCGGCGGTGAAATCCGGCGAGCGCGTACTGCGCAATCTCTACGAAGCCACCGAGCACGAAACCCTGAACGGCCGTGTGCTGAACCTGCGTCTGTCCGAAGCCGGCGTCGATGCGCTGGCCGAGCAGCAGGCCGAGGATGCGCAGGAGGTCGCGATCAAGGTGAAGCGCGGCACCATCCGCGGACGTGGCCCGAACCAGGTGCGCTACCTGCACGCGATCGCCACCCACGACATCAACTTCGGGATCGGCCCTGCCGGCACCGGCAAGACTTATCTTGCGGTAGCCAGCGCGGTGGAAGCCCTGGAAATCGGGCGCGTGCAACGCCTGATCCTGGTGCGCCCCGCGGTCGAGGCCGGCGAGAAGCTGGGTTTCCTGCCGGGCGATCTCGCGCAGAAGGTCGACCCTTACCTGCGCCCGCTGTACGACGCGCTGTACGAAATGCTGGGCTTCGACAAGGTCGCGCGCCTGATCGAGCGCAACGTGATCGAGATCGCGCCGCTCGCGTACATGCGTGGGCGCACGCTCAACGATTCGTTCGTGATCCTGGACGAGGCGCAGAACAGCACCGTCGAACAGATGAAGATGTTCCTGACCCGCATCGGCTTCGGCACCACCACCGTGGTCACCGGCGACGTGACCCAGGTCGACCTGCCGCGCAACACGCGCTCGGGCCTGCGCAACGTGATCGAGGTGCTGCGCGACGTCGACGGCATCAGCTTCACCTTCTTCACCGCGCGCGACGTGGTGCGGCACCCGCTGGTCGCCAAGATCGTGCGCGCCTACGAAAGCGCGGAAGAAAACGCCAACGCGAAGCTGGAAGCAGAGCCGCGCACACGCACGCCGCGTGACGAGGACCGCGGATGAACGCCGCCCGCGTGTTCCGATCCTTCGGTGTCGCCGATCCGCGTCGGACGCTGGGCCTGGCGGTGCACGTGGATTACGCGATCCCCCACCGCGGCCTTCCGGCAGCCGTCAGTTTCAAGCGCTGGACCGAAGCGGCGCTGTTCGCCGCGCGCCATCGCAAGCCGGCCGAGCTGTCGATCCGGATCGTGGACGCGCGCGAGGGCCGCGCGTTAAACCGGCAGTACCGCGACAGGGATTACGCCACCAACGTGCTGTCGTTTCCCGTGGAATTGCCGCCCGGGGTCGCCTCGCCGCTGCTGGGCGACCTTGCGATCTGCGCGCCGGTGGTCGCCCGCGAGGCACGCGAACAAGGCAAGGCGCTGCGCGATCACTACGCGCACCTGACCGTGCACGGGGTGTTGCACCTGCTGGGCTTCGACCACCAGGAAGATGCCGACGCCGCGCGGATGGAAAAACTGGAAACCGGCATCCTTGCCAAGCTCGGCGTGCCCGACCCCTACTGACCGCGCGCCACCTGCGATGCCGGCGCGCATCCGCTAGAATCGAGAATCCGCCCCTTCCGGGGACGTGCCCCACCCCAATGTCCGCAGAACCCCCAAGTACAACCGGCCCCGCCCACCGCTCGCTGTGGGATCGTTTGGGCCACATGCTCTCAGGCGAACCCCGCAGCCCCGAGGACCTGCTCGCGGAACTCCGCGAAGCACAGAGCAACGGCCTGCTTACCGGCGAAACCTTCGCGATGATCGAAGGCGCGATCCACGTCACCGAGATGGTCGTGGGCGACGTGATGGTGCCGCGCGCGCAGATGGTCACGCTGGACATCGACGACGACTTGCCGGCGATCCTCGAAACCGTGGTCGAATCCGGCCACTCGCGCTTTCCCGTGCACGGCGAGGACAAGGACGAGATCCTCGGCATCCTGCTGGCCAAGGACCTGCTGAAGCGCGGCGACAACGGCGCGCTCGACCTGCGCGCGCTGCTGCGCCACGCGGTGATGATTCCCGAATCCATGCGCCTGAACGTGCTGTTGGCGGAGTTCCGCCGCTCGCGCAACCACATGGCGGTGGTGGTGGACGAATACGGCGGCGTCGCCGGCCTCGTCACCATCGAGGACGTGCTGGAGGAAATCGTCGGCGAGATCGACGACGAGCACGACGAAGCCGTGCCGCCGCAACTGGTCGTCGCACAGCCCGATGGCAGCTGGCTGGTCGATGCGCTGACGCCCATCGAGGATTTCAACGAGCAGTTCGATACCGCGTTTTCCGACGAGGAATACGACACGGTCGGCGGCCTCGTCACCGCCGAGATCGGCCATCTGCCGGACCCGGGCGAAACCGCCACGCTCGGCGATTATTCTTTCGACGTGACGCGCGCGGATGATCGAAGGGTGTTGCAGTTCCGCGTTCGCAAGGGTGCAGCCGCATAGCGCGGGGCTCGGAAAATCCGACAACGCTTCGTTACTCCGGGGCTGCCCGCGCTTCGTGCAGGCAGAACCCGACTGCGTTTGTAGATTGCAAACGCGAACGCCACCGGCGGCGCGGAGCGCGAGCGCCATGGTCTGCGCGAGTCAATCTGTCCCGCGCAAGATCCCGAACCGATTCCGGATTCGGGCCTGCAGCCCGCTCGGGAATGGCTATGAAACAGCGAACGCCTGGAAAGTGTTTTTGTTTCCCGGCAAACCCGGCATCATGCCGCGTCACCGCCGCGCAGACGCTCGATGCGAACGATCATCCGCTATCCCTCGATTCTCAATGCACTGGTCTGGGTCTTGCTTTCGTGCGCTTTGCTTCCAGCCCGTGCCGGCGTCGCCGACGCGCCCGGCGCCGACTTGCGCGTGGACCTCTACACCTACGGCCCCGGCTCGGTGTACTGGGAACGCTTCGGCCACGACGCGCTGGTGATCACCGACACGACCACCGGCGAGGCGTACGCCTTCAACTACGGCCTGTTCGATTTCGACCAGGAGGATTTCTACCTCAACTTCGCGCGCGGCATCATGATCTACCGCGCGGCTGCGTGGCCCGCGGTCGATGATATCCGGGAATATTCCGGCGAGGGCCGCTCGATCACCAGCCAGCACCTGAACCTGACGCCCGCGCAGCGCGCGAAGCTTCGCGACTTCCTCGTCTGGAACGTGCAACCGGAACATTCGCGTTATCGCTATCGCTATTTCGCGGACAACTGCACCACGCGCATCCGAGATGCACTGGACGACGTGCTGGGCGGTGCGCTGCAACGGCAACTTGCCGGCCCGGCCGCGCACGGCGAGACCTACCGCAGCGAAACCGATCGGCTGATGTCCGGCCAGCCGTGGCTGATGTACTTGCTGGATTTGGGGTTGGGTCCCTACGCCGACCAGCCGCTGACCCGCTGGAACGGCGCCTTCATCCCGGCGCGGCTGATGAACGAACTGCATGACGCGCGCGCAACCGACGGCGCGCCGCTGGTGCAATCGACAACATTGCTGTCGCCCCAGCGCCTGCCCTCGCCGCCGGCGTCCCCGCCCGACATGCGCTGGCCATTGCTGATCGCCGGACTGGTGCTCGGCGCCGCCTTCATCGCTTCGGCCTGGTTGCGCAACCGGTACGAGGTGGACCGCTGGTGGTTCGTGGTGGTCGGCAGTTCGTACGCGCTGCTCGCGGGTCTGGCCGGCGCACTGATGCTGGTGCTCTGGTTCGGTACTGCGCATCGCGCCGCTTGGGCCAACGAAAACCTGTGGCTGTTCAATCCGCTTGCATGGTTGCTGATCCCGGCACTGCTGCGGGTGCGCAGACATGGAGCCACCGCCTCCCGCTTCGGACTCGCGATCGCGGCGCTGATGGCGTTGCTGGCGCTGTTCGCGCTGGTCTCCAAGCTGATGCCGGCATTCCCGCAACAGAACCTGCCGTGGATCCTGTTCGCGCTGCCTGGATGGCTTGGGCTCGCGGGCGGCCTGTGGCTGATGCGCGAACGGCGGCTGCCGCGCATGTGACGACACGTCGCTAAAGGAAATCCGCCACCGGCCGATAATCACCATCGATCAACCGTGACCGCCCCGGTGACGAGGCCTCCATGACAGAAAGCGGCGATTTCTACACCCGCATCGACCATCCTGCGGAAATCATCGAATTGCTGGAAACCTTGCGCCAGCCGGGCACCGCTTGCGTGGTGCTCGAGCAGGATCAAATGGCCGAGCTGCCCGTGACGGTGGCCACGACCAACGCGGGTGAGGTGTTGCACCTGGACGTCAGCGCCATCGCCGACGGCACCACGGCGTTCTGCGAGGGCGCCGTTTTCCGGCTGAACGGCCAGGGGTCGAGGGGCGTACTGCGCACGCCCATCCTGACGGTCCAGCAGATCTGGGAAGAAGACCAGCGGCGTCTTTGCAAATGCGAATTCCCGTCGTGGCTCGAAAAACACCAGCAGCGCGACACGTTTCGCGCGCGGCTGCGCCGCGGCATGAGGGTCAGGGTGAACCTGCAGGATGTCGGCGCCACCGCGACCGGCTACCTGCGCGACCTGTCGCTGCACGGCTGCATGGTGGAAGCGGAGCCTTCGGCGGCGGCGCTGCTGGATGATCGCAGCCGCCCGCTGCAACTCGAAATGAGTTTTCCAGACGGCAGCCGATTCATCGCGCCGGGCTGGCCGCGGCACCAGACCTTCCGTAACGATCGCATTCTTTGTGGATTCCGGCTCGAAGTGGCCGGGCGCGACCAGCAACAACGGCTGTGGTTCCTGGTACGCGAAACCGAACGCGAATCCGCGCGCCACGCCGCTTCCGACAAAAGCGATTTGCGGCCTTCGCCCTTGTATGTCGGCAGCACCATCGACGACGCGACGGACGAATCCGACACCTACCGCAATCCGATGGCCCGGCAGCTCGCGGGCTGCGCGTCGTTCCTCGCGACACAGATCATGAAACTGCGCCAGGGCGGCCTCGTCGACCCGAAGCTGCTTTCGCAGCATGCGACCAAGTTGATGACGTTGCACGCGGAGGATCGCGAAGGGCTGTTGTTTGCGCTCACTTGCCTGCATCGGGAATTGCCGCTGATCCGGCACTGCCTCGCCGTCGCGGTGCGGCTGGTGGACCTGGGCGCGGCGCTCGGCCTGAAGCCGGACGTGTGCCGGGCGCTGGCGGCGGCCGGGCTGGTGCACGATCTCGGCAAGGCACTGCTGCCCGCGCCGCTTCGCGACGCGACACACCTCGACGCCGAACAGCAGCGCCAGTTCCGGCAGCACGTGGCGCTGATCAAGGATCGGCTCGCCGCCTGCCATTGGCTGTCGCCGGTCGCCATCCAGACCGTGGTCGAAGGCGGCAACGAACGGCTGGACGGCAGCGGCTATCCGGGCCATCGCAGCGGCGACAAGTTGCACGCGCTGATGCGTGTCGCGGCGATCGTGGACGTGGTGGACGCGATGGGGCGCGACCGCGCCGATCGCGCCGGATTGCCGATCGATCGCATCTACCAGCACCTGCGGCGATCGCCGGCGCAATTCGATCCGCGCTGGGTAGAGCGCTATGTCGATCATTTCGGCATCTGGCCGGTGGGCACGCTGCTGCGCTTCCCGCGCGGCGAACTCGCGTGGGTACTGTCGCTGGATGGCGAGCGCGCCGTGGCCGCGGTGCGCCAGGTGGACGAACCGTCCGTCGACGACGTGACCAGCGGGATCCTCGTCCACGGCCGCGATCTCGGGCGCCTCGGCACCCCGGTGGAGGCGCTGCTGCCGGGCGCGTGATGCACGCGGCGTTGCTGCATAATCGGATACATGGATACACCCCTCGACCAATCCCACGTTGCCAACTGCGCCGCCTATGGCGCGGACGGAAAAAAGATTCGCGACATCACGCTGGACGAGATCAGCGATGTCCTCGCGACGGATCAAGGGTTCGTGTGGGTGGGCCTGGTGGAGCCCGACGAACCGCTGCTGGAGAAACTGCAGGGAGAATTCGGGCTGCACGAACTGGCCGTCGAGGACGCGCACGGCGCGCACCAGCGGCCCAAGATCGAGTCGTACGGCAACTCGCTGTTCGTGGTCGCGCAAACCGCCCAGATGACCGAAGGCAGCATTGCCTTCGGCGAAACCCACATCTTCGTCGGCAGGCATTACCTGCTGTCGGTGCGGCATGGCGCGTCGCAATCGTATGCGCCGGCGCGCCGCGCCTGCGAGCAGGCGCCCGAGCACCTCGCGCTCGGCCCCAGCTTCGCGCTGTATTCGATCCTCGACCTGATCGTCGACAACTACCTGCCGATCGTGCAGGACTTCAAGCAGGAACTGCAGGAACTGGAACAGGACGTGTTCACCGACGTCTCGAACCGCGACGTCACCCGGCGCCTGTACGACATGCAGCGCGAACTGCTTACGCTGAAGCTCGCAGCCACGCCTTTGCAGGACATGCTGGGGCAACTGGTGCGGCTGCACCCTGAAGTGATCCGCGACGAAGTGCGCCCCTACTTCCGCGACGTGCAGGATCATGTCACCCGCGTCAGCGACGCGATCAATTCGATGCGCGAAATGCTGGGTGCGGCGATGAATGTCAACCTGTCGCTGATCACCGTGCGCCAGAACGAAGTGGTGAAACGCCTCGCCGGCTGGGCGGCGCTGCTGGCCGCGCCCACCCTGCTGGCGAGCTGGTACGGCATGAACTTCCACGACATGCCGGAACTCGCCAGCCGCTACGCCTATCCGGCCATCATCGGCGCCACCCTCGTCATCTGCATGACGCTTTACGTGGTGCTCAAGCGGGCGAAGTGGTTGTAGCGTCGACCGGCTTCGGCGGGACCACCGGCGCGCGACGCGACATCCACAGCAGCACGAGTCCGACCACGATCAGCGGCAGTGATTGCACCTGGCCCATGGTCAGCCAGCCGGTGTGGAACAGATACCCCAGTTGCGCATCGGGTTCGCGGATGAACTCGATCGCGAACCGGAAGCAGCCGTACATCAAGGCAAACAGTCCGGATACGGCAAAGCGATGCCGCGGCTTGATCGAGAACACCCACAACACCGTGAACATCACCACGCCTTCCAGCAGGAATTCGTAAAGCTCGGAAGGCTGGCGCGCGTAGGCGTCCAGCGCGCCGGTCGGATACAGCGCGTGCAGCTGGGCAACGCTCATCCCCGCGAACTTCGGGTTCTCCTGCAGCGCATGCGGGTAGATCATCGCCCACGGCAGGTCGCTGACCTTGCCCCACAGCTCGCCATTGATGAAGTTGCCGAGCCGCCCGAGCCCCAGCCCGATCGGCACCAGCGGCGCGACGTAATCCACCACGTCGAAGTAGTGCGTGATCGCGGCGCGACGACGCCACCACCACCAGAGGCTCGCGGCCAGCACACCCAGCAGTCCGCCGTGGAACGACATCCCGCCGTCCCACACCCGGAATAGTTGCAGCGGATCGGTCCAGATCCAGTTGATTGGCTGGTAGGTCAGCATGTACCAGATGCGACCGCCCACGATGACGCCCAGCATGCAATAGAAGGTAAGGTCGAGAAACGAGTCACGATCAACCGGCAGCCGTCCACGCTTGCGGCGATATTCGCCCAGCACCAGTCCGCCAATGAAACCACCGAGGTACATCAGCCCGTACCAGCGCACCCCGAACGACCCGATGTGGAACGCGATGGGATCGATATCGACGAAGAAAGGATGGGTCATCGGCTTTGTTCCCTTCTCCCTTCGGGAGAAGGGCCGGGCACGAGGGTTCGTTGCGACGGGAACGCGGAATTATGCGCGGAATCGTACCTCACCCCAACCCCTGTCCCAGAGGGGCTTTCAAGCGGGCAGCACGCGGCAAATGAATCCTTTCAGATACTCGGTCTCCGGAATCGCCGGATGCACCGGATGGTCGGGCGCCTGCTGCAACTGCTGCAACACCTGCACGTTGCGATCGAGGTGGCGCGCGCCCTTCTGCGCCGCGTCCAGCAGCGCCGCGCGCGGCATGTGGTACGAACACGAGCACGTCGCCAGAATGCCGTCGCGTGACAGCACTTGCATCGCCAGCTCGTTGATGCGGCGATACGCGAGCGCGCCTTCCTTCAGATCCTTCTTGCGCTTGACGAACGCGGGCGGATCGAGGATCACCACGTCGAAATGTTCACGGCGTTCGCGCAACGCCTTCAAGAAATCGAATGCATCCGCGCGTTCGGCACGCACGCGTTCGGCCAGGCCATTGCGCTCGGCGTTCATGCCGATCAACTTCACCGCCGGGGCCGAGGCATCGACGCATACGACTTCCGTTGCGCCCATCGCCGCCGCGCGCAGGCCCCATGCGCCAAGGTACGCGAACACGTCCAGCACGCGCGCACCCTTCACGTACGGCGCCAGCGCGTCGCGATTGGCGCGCTGGTCGTAGAACCATCCCGTCTTCTGCCCACCGATCGCGTCCACGACAAACTCGAGGCCGCCCTCGCGCACGCGCAGCCCGCCCGGTGGTTCGCCAAAACCGACATCGGCGTAACTCATCAGGCCTTCCAGCGCGCGGATACCAGCATCGTTCTTCCAGATCAACGCACGCGGCTTCAACACCTTCTGCACCGCCGCTTCGATCTGCGACTTCAGGCGCTCGATGCCGGCGGTGGTCGCCTGCGCCACGATCACGTCGTCGAAGCGATCCAGCGTCAGCCCCGGCACGCCGTCGGACTCGCCGTACAGCAAGCGGTAGTACGGTTCCGGGTGCAGCCGCTCACGTAGCGCCAGCGCCACCTGCAGGCGGTGGGTCAGCAGCGAAGCGTCCAGCGGGTGGTCCATGCCGCGCGCCACCAGCCGTGCGCAGATCAGCGAATGCGGATTCACGTAGCCGACGCCGACCGGCTTGTCGCGCGCATCGACAATCACGCACGCGTCGCCCGGCTGAAACGACGCGAGCGGCGAACGCGCGACATCGACTTCGTTGGCGAACACCCACAGATGCCCTGCGCGCAGCCGCGCATCCTCGCCACGCTTCAGGTACAACGCGGGATATTCGACGCCTTCATCCACGATTGCATACCTTTGAACCAACGCGCAACAGTATCGGGGAACCGCACGCCTTAACAAGGCCGCATCGCACTGGCAGACTCCCTGCGGGGTTTTCAATCGCCGGCATGTCGTTTTGCGCCACCGCCGGCGCGGCAGAACTGGCGGTTTTCGACTTCGTCCAACATCCGACGCTGACCGATCCCGTCATTTCGCCGGATGGGAAACACCTCGCCGGCACCCTCAACGAAAACAGCAACAGTACCGACGCCAGATACCAATTGGCGGTATTGAGCCTGCCCGACCTGAAGCCCATCAGCCGCCTCGACATGGCGCCGCGCTTCTTGCGTACAACCCCGCACGATGGATCGATCGGATCAAACGACAGTTGGTTCCATGATCCGCGGTCGGCCTTTCCGGCCTATCGCAATCACGCGACGCTGCACGCCAGCCGGGCTTCCTGTTTTCATGTTCGCGCTAGCATGGAGCGATGACAGCCACGGCATTCGATCACAACCGGCTGGGTGACGCTTCCAGTCCCTACCTTCGCCAGCACGCAAGCAACCCGGTGCATTGGCAGCCGTGGGATGAGGCCGCGCTGGCGCGTGCACGCGAAACGGACGCGCCCATCCTGCTCTCGATCGGCTACAGCGCCTGCCACTGGTGCCACGTGATGGCGCACGAGTGCTTCGAAAACCCCGCAATCGCAGCGCGGATGAACGCGAGTTTCGTCAATATCAAGCTGGATCGCGAGGAACGCCCCGACATCGATCGCGTGTATCAGCTCGCGCATCAGGCGCTCAGCCAGCGCGGCGGCGGCTGGCCGCTGACCGCGTTCCTCGACCCGCAGACCTTGTCGCCGTTCTACATCGGCACGTACTTTCCGCCCACGCCACGCCACGGCTTGCCGGGGTTCTCCGAGGTTTTGCAGCGCGTACGCGGCTACTTCGATTCAAACCGGGATGAACTTCGCGCACACGCCGAACAGTTGCAGACCTGGATCCAACACGCGGAAACGGCATCGACAGGGGGAATCGCCTCGGTGGCGGAGGCGAATGCAAAAGCACTGCAGCGCGTCGAATCCCGTTTCGATGCGCGTTGGGGCGGCAACGCCGGCGCGCCCAAGTTCCCGCGTGCCACCGAACTCGAATGGCTGCTTGACGCCGCTTCTGGAACCCACTCCCCCCGGGAGAAGGAAGCGCACATCGCCCATGT
>Ga0207647_10000506_pt1 | contig 31217 bp, 21 predicted proteins | sample KBSCornC2_FD_184295 | JGI IMG/M metagenome (GOLD analysis project Ga0207647, IMG submission 184295) | Corn rhizosphere microbial communities from Kellogg Biological Station, Michigan, USA - C2 (SPAdes) (version 2) | ecosystem: Host-associated > Plants > Roots > Rhizosphere ... | reverse complement strand
ATAGGCGTGCAGCATTTGCAGAACGCTCGCGCCTTTTTCGTAGGAGATCGCATCAAAAATAGTACGAATTTCGTCAGGATGGTTGATGGTGACTTCGATCGGGTGCGTATTTTCGAGCGCATCGGCTTTGAAGGCAGGCTGCTGCTCGTCGACGATAAACTGTGTCCACACTTGCCACTCAGGGAACAGATGGTCGACCGCCAGATAGCTCATCCAGCTGGCAAAGCTTTCATTGAGCCAGAGGTCATTCCACCACTTCATGGTCACCAGGTTGCCGAACCACTGATGTGTCAGCTCGTGCGCGACTACGTTGGCGATGTATTGTTTCATACCGAGCGAGGTGTTTTTTGGGTCGACTAGCAGTGCTTGCTCGCGGAAAGTAATACAGCCCCAGTTCTCCATAGCACCACTGGCAAAGTCGGGCAGGGCTATAAAATCGCACTTTGCAAGCGGATATGGAATGTCAAAGTATTCGTTGTAAAATTCGAGCGTCTTGACGGCGCAATCCAGTGCAAATTGCGTATGTTCGATATTATCTGGCGTGGCATAAGTGCGGACAAGCACGCCATCTTTAGTCCTGGCCTCGAGGTGTTTCATCTCACCAAAAACAAAGGCGAGCAGGTAGGTCGACATATTTGGCGTAACTTCGAAGCTGGTCGTGAGCCAACCATCATGTTCATCTTGCTTTTTGATTGGTGTGTTGGCGATGACGTCTTGGCCAGCTGGCGTTTCAAGCGTCATGTCAAAAGTCGCTTTGGCTTCAGGTTCGTCGATACATGGAAACGCCTCTCGTGCGTGGTGGCTCTCGAATTGTGTTGCGATAAGCTTCTTTTGTACGCCATCGTGTTCAAAAAAGCATGGATATACACCGTTCATTGGACGAGTAATATCCGCCTCAAACTCCATAGTGACCGTATAGTTGCCAGGATAGAGCATGCGGTCAGCGTGCAGACGTACCTCGTCGAAAGTTGCGTGCGGGTTGATGCGCTTGACTGCTACAGATTTGTCGCCGCGCTTGTCGTGGAAAACGATTTCGGCTGCAGTGACTTTCAGGCCATTTTGATGGAACGTCAGCCGTTCACTCGGCCGGTCGACTTTTTTGCCGTCGACTACAACCCGGCCACGAAACTTCATAGTTTCCGGATCAAGGTGCAGCCATAGCTGATAGTTGGTAGGTTGGAATTGGCGGAATAGCCGACGTACTTTTTTACCCATAGTATTTTGATTGTAGCATTGATGGTGGTCGGGAAACCACATTGACAATTGGGACCAAGTGCCGTATGCTAAACGTATTGGTCGGCCGCATCTGGTCGGCTTTTTTCGTAAGAGTTCAATTTAGAGTTCAATTTTTAGAGAAAGGAAATAAAAATGGATATGGATTTCAAACAGCTGGCCATCGCTATAAAGGCGATTGCCGAAGAGAAAAACTTGCCCGAAGAAACGGTACAAGAAGTTGTCGAACAGGCATTGGCTGCCGCTTACCGCCGCGACTACGGTGACCGCGAGCAGGAAGTACGCGTGACGATGAACCTCAATACCGGCGATGTCGACGCGTATGTTAGCAAAGAAGTCGTTGAGACGGTCGAGAATCCGGCATACGAAATAGGCCTGGCAGACGCGCAAGTCATAAAGAAGGATGTCAAGCTCGAAGAGCTCGTGGAAGTTCACGAAAAGGTTAGCACTTTCGGCCGCGTCGCTGCCCAGACTGCCAAGCAAGTTATCCTGCAGCGTCTCCGTGAGGCGGAGCGCGAAATTGTCCTGAACGAATACGAGGACAAAATCGGCACCGTTATCAACGCGACAGTCGCCCGTGTCGAAAGCAACATCGTGCGCATCGACCTCGGCAAGGCTCAGGGCATTATGCCTCGCAGCGAGCAAATACAGGGCGAGCGCTACTACCCAGGCCAGCGCTTGAAAGTTTTCCTAAAGGACGTTGAGCGCGACTTCCGTGGGCCACAATTGGTCGTATCTCGCGGCAATACACAGTTTATCGAATGGCTCTTTCGCAACGAAGTGCCAGAAATGGAAAGCGGCGCTGTTGAGATCAAAGGCATTGCCCGTGAAGCTGGTGTCCGCAGCAAAATTGCGGTTGCCAGCAATGTCCCTGGCGTCGATCCAGTCGGCACCTTTGTCGGCGGCCACGGTACTCGTGTGAACGCGGTTGTCAGTGAGGTTGGCGAACAGGAGAAGATCGATATCATTGTGTGGAACGAAGACCCTGCGACCTACATTACGAACGCACTGAGTCCGACGAAGGTTGTAAAAGTTGAGCTTGATGACAAAATCAAAAAAGCCCGTGTACTTGTTCCCGAGGATCAGCTCAGTATCGCTATCGGCAAAAGCGGTCAGAACGTTCGTCTAGCTAGCAAGCTTGCTGGCTACGAGATTGATATCGAAGCCGAAAAGAATTTGCCTGAAAACGAAACTGCGGAAGCGGTAGAGGTGACCAAGCCCGTTGTGCAGCGCCTCAAAAAGAAGTCCGAACTCGAAAGCGGACTCTTGGACGCTATCGAAGAACACGGCGAATAATAATGGGGAGAGAACTGAGATAGGTTCCCTCCCATATTGCTTCGCGCTGACGAATGCTCTGGCTTAGCATATAATTTAGCCTTGCTCGATTATTGCGCAGGAAAAACCTTGCTATTTTCTCTGGCTGCTTCTTTCTACAGCCAGAACAAAGACTTGGGGATTTATCCTTCAAGTCTTTGTGATTTAACAGATGCAGAAAAAGTGAATTAGCACTCTTGACTCACGAGTGCTAAATTCGTATTATGGATTGTAGAAGTTTACAGGCTTCACACGTACCGATTAAAAAGCAGGCAAGTCCTCCGCGAACTCTACTTGTTGTCACGCTAATCGCCAGGTTTGCCTCGTAATATAGAAAAGGTGGAAAATATATGATGCCAAATTCACCCGAATTCCAAGATTTTTTGAACCATCTGACCAACAATGCGCTGGCCAGCCTTAAGCATGCCGATGCAATTGCACGGAGCTTCGGCAGTGCGTATGTTGGCACCGAGCACCTATTGCTCGGCGTATTAGCACAGGAAACTAGCATGGGTGCCAAAATTCTGGAAGGTGCTGGCATATCGCTAGACCGGGCGCGAACCGCGCTGAATCTGACACCCAAAAGTCTCGTTATAAATATGGGCGCCAAGGGTCTAAGCGAAACGGCCAAGTTGACCTTGCGCATGGCTTATGACACGGCGCAAGATTATGCGCAGGAATTCTGCGGCACAGAGCACATTCTCTACAGTATTCTTAGTCAGAAGAATGCTCGTGCCACGATACTGCTCCACGACATGAATGTTGATGTTGATGCGCTGACGACCGAGCTGGAAAACTTTTTGAATCAGCAGAATTACGATGGTGACTCAGGCGCGGAAGGCGCTACTCGCCGTACTAATAAGAAGAGTAAAAAAGGTGCCCTGGACTTTTATGGCACTGACATTACCGAACAGGCGCGCAAAGGCAAGCTTGATCCAGTGGTCGGTCGCGAGCCGCAAATCCGACGCGTCGTTACGATCCTCAACCGTCGCACCAAGAATAATCCCGTACTTATCGGTGAGCCTGGCGTAGGCAAGACCGCTATTGTCGAAGGTCTGGCGCAACGTATTATTTCCGAAGATGTCCCGGACAGCTTACTCGACAAGCGCATCGTAATGCTCGATCTCGCAGGTATGATTGCTGGCACGAAATACCGCGGTGAGTTTGAAGAACGCCTCAAAAAAGTTATGGCCGAACTCGAAAAGGATACTAAGACCATCGTGTTTATCGACGAGCTGCACTTAATCGTAGGCGCTGGCGCTGCAGAAGGCGCCATGGATGCTGGCAACATTCTGAAGCCGGCGCTGGCCCGCGGCAAAATTCAGGTAATCGGCGCCACGACCACGGCCGAGTATACCAAGCATATCGAGAAAGATGCCGCGCTTGAGCGCCGTTTTCAACCGATTCAGGTGCCTGAAACTTCGCTTGCCGAAACACTTGCTATCCTAAAGGGACTTCGCAAACACTACGAAAAATTCCACGGCGTGACGCTCAGTGACGAAGTCCTCGAAGATACTGTAACTTTCGCCAAGCGTTACATCAACGACCGCTTTATGCCTGATAAGGCTATCGATTTGCTGGATGAAACATCTGCGCATTTGCGGGTCGAAAAAGGCAAAACCAGCCCCGAGGTCCGCAAGCTCCAAAAGGAGCAGAAGCTTGTCAATGTCCGCATCGAAGAAGCGGTAGATGCCGAAGATTACGAAAAAGCAGCCGAGTTCAAAACCCGTGCCTCGCAGATAAAAGAAGAGCTCTCCAAGCTCGAGGCAAGCGGCAAGCACACCAAACGCTTGCAGGTTACCAGCGACGATGTCGCGCAGGTTGTTTCGCGTATGAGCGGCGTGCCAGCTACAAAAGTTATTCGTTCGGAGGCAAAATATTTACTAAATTTGGAAAAAATGATCGGCAAGCATGTTATTGGTCAGAATGAGGCCGTGGAAGCCGTTGCCCGTGCTATTCGCCGCAACCGTTCTGGTATTAGCACCGAAAAACGACCGGTCGGCTCGTTCATTTTTCTTGGTCCAACCGGTGTCGGCAAAACAGAGCTGGCAAGAGTACTAGCCCGCGAATTTTACGGATCGGAAGATGCGCTTGTCAAAATCGACATGAGCGAATTTAGCGAACATCACAATGTCGCACGGCTAGTTGGTGCGCCTGCCGGCTACGTCGGGTATGATGAGGGTGGTCAGTTGACCGACAGGATTCGCCGCCAGCCATACAGCTTGGTATTGTTCGACGAAATCGAAAAAGCGCACCCCGACACATTCAACATGCTGCTCCAGATCTTGGAAGACGGCCACCTGACCGATGCTAAAGGTCGCAAAATTGACTTCACCAACACGATCATTATTATGACGAGCAATATTGGCGCTGACAAGCTCCAGAAAGAAGCTGATTTTGGCTTTCATGCGACTCGTGCAGCAGATCTTGATGACCTTGATGCGCTACACGAACGCAACCGTGAACGTGTCCTTGAGGAACTAAAGAAGATGATGCGTCCGGAGCTGCTCAACCGTATCGACAAAACGGTGGTGTTCCGTGCGCTGACCAAGAAAGATATCTATCACATCATTGACCTACAGATTAGCGAGCTACGAGGCCGGTTGCAAAAGCAGGGACTTGGCATCCAGATTACGCCGCAAACCAAGCAGTACTTGCTCGACCATGGCTATGATGCGAAAAATGGTGTACGACCGCTGCGTCGGTTGATTCAGGATACAATCGAAGACCAAATTGCAGTCTCGCTGCTCGGTGAAGAATATCAGCGTGGTGAAATCATCCGTGTCAGCTCCAAAAACGGCGAGCTGGCATATTCAACCATGAGCGAATAGCTGCTTGATTTCCGTGTATACTGGAAAGTAATATGTCGTCACGCGCCAAACTTCTTCGCCTCTTCAGGGTAGTAGCTTTTAGCGCGCTACTGCTGCTAATCATGCTTACCGTTGCACAAAGCCGCGCAATTGCTGACTGGTGGAAGCTGCGCGGTTACAAGCCTTCGGCGACTGTTACGCAGCTAGCTTCTGACGCTACTATGACGCCACAAGCAACACACCTGTTCTATATCAACCATCCGAGCATCGACGACAAAAAGATATTTGCAAAGGCCTGTCCGTCTGGCGGCGAAAAGACCATAGTACTCGGCTGCTATAAAGGCAATCAGCGTGGCATCTACTTGCTGTCAGTCACCGACGACCGCTTGCATGGCGTAGAACAAGTGACAGCTGCGCACGAGATGTTGCACTCCGGCTACGAACGGTTGAGCAAGGGCGACAAAGAAGAGGTGGATAGTCTGCTGCAGAATTTTTATCAGCATGACTTGCGTGATCAGCGCATCAAAGATGTCTTGAAAAGCTACGAAAAATCCGAACCTGGCGAGCAGCTCAATGAAATGCACTCTATTTTTGGTACGGAGATTGCAAAACTTCCTGGTCCGCTGGAAGCGTACTACAAACGGTACTTCAGCAACCGGATAAAAGTTGCAGCTTACGCAGAGCGCTACCAGGGAGTGTTCACAACGCGACAGGAAACTATCAAAAAAGACGACGCCCAGTTGGCGGCATGGAAAAAACAGATCAATGCCAACGAAGCAACACTCAAAGTGCAGCAGTCAGATCTGGAGCGTTTGCAGGCTCACATGACTGAAGTAAAAAAGAGCGGTGACGCAGGTGGCTACAACGCGCTCGTGCCGTCGTACAACAGTCAGGTCGAAGCTTTCAATGAACTTCTAGGCCAAGCCAAGGCTCTCATCATCAAGTATAATCAGCTGGTTGAGGCACGAAACGCGCTGGCAGTTGAGGCACAAGGCTTGGAAAAAGCTTTGAGCGGCTCACTGACGCCTATCGGTCAGTAGTATAGGCGTCAAATGCGAACGTCCTGTACACTTAAATGTAAATAAGAGGGAATCATGGCCAAAAAACCAACGGTTAAATTTGTCTGTACTAACTGTGGTGCCATGGCTGCCGCCTGGGCAGGCCGTTGCTCGCAATGTGGCGAATGGAATACTTTGCAAGAAGAAGCTATTATCGAGCCAATGGCCGCCGGGGGTACATTTGCGCGCGCCGCAAACGGTACGGCGCTAAAGTCCGAGTCGGTCGAGTCAGTGGTCGCTCACAAGCAAACGCGCATGACAACCGGCATCGCTGATGTTGATATGGTGCTTGGCGGTGGACTGGTGCCGGGTAGTGTCAACCTGCTGGCCGGTCAGCCGGGTATTGGCAAGAGTACACTTCTCTTGCAGCTGACTTACAACGTTGCTTCTACCGAACCAGTGTTGTATGTCAGTGCCGAAGAATCGGCGCATCAAGTCGGCTTGCGTGCGCAGCGCTTAGGTGCCAAGCGAGGCAACTTGCAGCTGGTTAGTAGCACGTCGGCTGACGATATTGTGGCGACTATTCTAACGGGCAACTTCAAGCTCGTTGTCGTGGATTCTATTCAGACCGTTGCCTGCTCGGGTGTCGCATCGGCTCCTGGCACAGTTTCACAAATCACCAATAGCACGAACTTGCTGATGAACGCGGCCAAACAGACAGGCACGGCGCTAGTGGTAGTTGGGCACGTAACCAAAGAAGGAAACATCGCCGGGCCCAAAGTTCTGGAGCATGTGGTAGATGTAGTGTTGCAATTAGAGGGCGACCGTTACGGAGGATTCAAGGTGCTACGTGCGGTTAAAAACCGGTTTGGCTCAACTAGCGAAGCCGGTATTTTCGAGATGGTAGAAACCGGTTTGCAGCCAGTAGCTAACCCATCGGCCGCTCTCCTAGAAGAGCGCCAAGTTAGTGATGGCTCTGTGGTTTTGGCAACGCTTGAGGGTACGCGTCCACTTCTCGTGGAGGTGCAGGCGTTAGTCAACCGCACCAGTTACGGCTATCCAAAGCGTACAGCTAGCGGTATCGACCTAAACCGTCTAAATCTGCTCGTTGCGGTCCTAGAAAAACGGACCAAACTGCAGCTTGGCGAACAGGATATTTATATTAATGTAGTCGGCGGTATTCGGGTAAACGAACCGGCCGCTGATTTGGCGGTGTGTCTGGCTATCGGCTCGGCCGCCAAGGGTTTGCAACTCAAAAGTAATGCTGTAGTGTTTGGCGAGGTCGGTTTGTCCGGAGAGGTTCGCCACGTACCGTTCGCCGAAAAGCGCATAGCCGAAGCCAAGAAGCTTGGTTTTGACGCAGCTATTGGCCCCCAGCAAAAGTCCGGCAAAAAACCCGCAGGACTGCAAGGTGTGCCCGACGTCCGTTCGGCCCTTAACCAATTTCTAGAAAAAGAATAACAATCTGTAACGCAAGCTTTCCGCAACCGGAGGCCGTGCATCAGTAGGCCGTAAACTGCCCAGAAAATTTCTCTGGGCAGTTTTGATTAATGGAACGGTCAAATCCTTAAGGGAAAGTTGGAGGGGGGTTGCCGCCATTGCCCTCACCACCATTGTCGTTATTGACAGTAATGGTCTGACTATCGGTGCTTTGGTACAGAACGCTGTCCGTAGCCTGGGCGCTAATAGTATTTGAACCTTTCTTCGGCGTAAATGTGTAGCTAAACGTTTGCGGACTAGCGCTAGAGAGATTGAAGGTCTTGACGGCCTTGCCATTAACGCTCAGCTGGATCGTTCCCTTAAAATCTTTGCTGGACAGAGCGTGGCTGCCTTGGCTAACAGTGATAGTAACGGTGTAGTCATTGCCACCACCCCCTTCATTCTGGCGTGCGACGATCAGGCTGATAGCAGGTTTCTGGTCGCTACACTGGTGCACATCGTCGTTCGCGTTGGTATTGTAGCTGCCGGTGCTGCTGGTGCCGCCATTGACGAACTGGTCGACCGAAAAGCTGGATGCGTTACTGTTCCCGGCGAAGAGCTTGGCCAATGCTGGCGTACAGCTTGTTGCGAGTTTCTTGGAGACTTTGTCGATAGTGTACGAGGTATTGCCGGTCTTTGGCTGGTACCATGAGGGGTAGAGGTCGTTACTTGGGCTTGGTTCGACCGAGCCTACTCCTATGTGGGTACGAACCACGAAGGCCGGTGCGGTTTTGACGCCTGCGGGTTTTTCCCAGTTTACGGGTGGCTTGTGCAATAGGTCGTGCGCCCCTTCCATCCAGCCGCGAGTAAGTGGTTCGGTAACAAATTCCATGGAGCCGGCAGTCAGTGCCTGGTTGCGGGTGTGGTAGCCGACCCAGCTGACCACAGCGTATTGTGTGGACCAGCTGGTCATCAGGCCGTCAAAGTTGTCATTGGTCGTACCGGTCTTAACTGCAAACTTCCAGCCATTGTAATGTTGGAACTTGTAGCTGTATGGCAAATAGCTAGCATTCGGATCGCTCAGCATATCATTGATAATGTACGCAGCGTCCGGCTTGATGATTTCTTTGGGCTTTGGCTGGGTCCATGTGTAAAGTGGTTTACCAGATGCATTGTCGATCTTGAGAATGTATGTGCGCGGAATGTAGTTGCCGAGTCGTGACATTGTAGCTAGGCCGTTCACATGTTCGTCTATGTGCAGGTAGGCGCCGTCACCGATTGCCGAGGACGGGTAGCACGGCGCAGGTTTTGTCAGGTGCGTGTCGGCGTAACATTGATAGGCTTTTGCATTTGCGTCACCCATCATCATGGCGCTGGCCATGTCGATAGTTTTATTGACGCCAGCCTGAACCATGGCTTTTACTGCGGGCACGTTACGTGATCCTGCCAACCCATAGCGAAGTGTCACAGGCCCAGGGTATTTGAGGTTGTAGTCCCATAAGCAGTTCGCATTATCGTCGTATTTCGGAATACCTTTCTCGGTGCATGCATAGCCAGCGCCTGTAGCAGGGTCAATAATTGGTCCCTGGGTATCGTAAAGGACTGAACCGGCACCGACATTTTTGCTGTAATTGACGAGCGCGGCGTAATCATATGGTTTAAAGCTTGAGCCCGGTGGAATCTTGGTCTGCGCGTAGTTAATCTTGCCCACATCTTTGTTGTTGTAGTCGACACCTCCGACGAGCGCCATCATCTGGCCTGTCTTTACATCTTCGGCAGCCATTGCCTCTTGGTCGCCACCATTGGCGAGAACGTTCGACAAGTTGTCTTTTACTTTTTGCTCAGCAAGTTGCTGCAAAGGCATATTGAGCGTAGTGGTAACCTTCCAGCCACCGCGCTGGATGGTTTCTTTGCCGAAGCGTTGTTCCAGCTCTTGCTTGGCGGCCAGCACAAAGTATGGTGCACGAATATTGTGGTCTTTTGGTGTCAATTTGTGAACCTCGGAGATAATATCCACTTTTTTGGCGGCAGCAGCTTCATCTGCAGAAATCATTTTCTGCTCTACCATCTGGTCGAGGATATAGTGCTGACGATGTATCAGTGCTTCCTGGTCAAAGTAGTCACTGCTGGCGGCCGGATTATACTTGGGATCGCTGTACGGCGTGTAGTAAGGGGGGTCTTGCGGAATTGAGGCAAGCATCGCAGATTCTGCCAGAGTCAACTTTGCGGCAGGCTTGTGGAAGTAGTCGTTGGCCGCAGCTTCGACGCCATTTTCGATGTTGCCGTACGGCGCTACGTTCAGGTAGCCGGTCAGGATGTCGTCTTTGGAATATTCTCGCTCCATCTCAACAGCTAAGATAACTTCTTTTACCTTGCGGGTGATGGTTTGGTCGGCGGTCCAGCCTTCATTCAGCTTGACCAGCTGCTGGGTGATTGTCGAACCACCCTGCAGTCCGCCACCGCTACTAAAAACATCGTGGAATGCCGCGCGTGCAATGCCGCGGACATTGAAGGCACCCTCATGGTAAAAGTCTTTGTCCTCGATAGCAATTGTCGCTTGCTTCATATAGTTGGAGATGTCTTCGCCTTTTACAGGAATGCGCTTCTGGGCGTCATAATCCTGATATAAAAGTGTTTTGCCGGTGCGGTCGTAGTAGCTAATGCTACCCGGCTGGTTGTTACCAGAGACGTCTTTGATGTCGGGCAAGTCTTTACGGAAGTAGGCAAATAGGCCTACCAGCATCAAGAAACCGACAATCATACCGATGCCGGCGATCTTTAGGACCATAATGCCACCTTCGCGGCTAAACCAATATTTGGCCACGCGCTTTGGATGCATACGGTAGGCGAGTCGTTTCCAGCGGTTTTTTGGCAAAGTACTGAGATAGGCCGCGCGTTTGCGTGCGCGGGTATCTTTTTTAGCCTTACGACGTTCCGAAAACGATCGGTTCATCTGAAGGCTTTTACCACTTTTGGTTGTAAACACGGTTTTAGTTTGACGTGGACGTCGGGGACCTTGTGCAGGACTCATGCTACGTTTGTTCCTCTCATGCTTGATACCTTGCGCATTATTATAGCAAACAAACGTGCTTCTGCTGCCACATATTTTTGCAATTTTTTATGCTAACCTGCAGGTTGGCTGTGGATAGCAGCTACGCTATACTGTTGGTAATAAATAAGAGAAATGACTCCGATGACATTATCCGAAGAACTTGCGTGGCGTGGTTTTGTAAACCAGACGACTTACAAAAATATAACGGTACTCGATGGCGAGCCGATTAGCTTCTATCTTGGTGTTGACCCCAGTGCCGATTCTATGCAAGTAGGCAATCTGGCAATCGTCATGATGGTCAAGCACTTCATCAAGGCAGGGCACAAAGCAATGCTACTCGTTGGTGGTGCGACTGGACTTATCGGTGATCCAGATGGCAAAAGCGAAGAACGCCAGCTCAAATCTCTGGAGGAGATTGCGCACAACAAAGCCGGCATTGCTGCGCAGTACAATACTATTTTGGAAGGTGACAACTTTGAACTCGTCGACAACTATGACTGGTTCAAAGATATGGGTTTTCTCGAATTTTTACGTGACGTTGGCAAGCATGTGCCGCTTCGTCAGATGATTGCGCGAGACTTCGTGCAGGCACGTCTCGGCGAAGGCGGCGCCGGCATCAGCTATGCCGAGTTTAGCTACTCGCTTATTCAAGGTTACGATTTTGTACATTTGCACCGCAAACATGGCGTGAGTCTGCAAGTCTGCGGCGCTGACCAGTGGGGAAACAGTATCGCCGGTGTTGACCTTATTCGCCGCATGACCGGTGACGAAGCGCACATTTGGTCTGCGCCACTGGTTATTAATAAGACAACCGGCAAGAAGTTTGGCAAATCCGAAGATGGTGCCGTGTGGCTTGACCCCTCCAAAACTTCGCCAACGGACTTCTACCAGTTTTGGGTTAACGTCGACGACTTGGGCGTAGAGGATTACCTCAAGATTTACACCATGCTTTCCCGGGATGAAGTCGAGAAAGTGATAGCTGAGTTCAACCAGAATAAAGCTGGTCGCGCGGCGCAGAAGGCGCTTGCGTTCGAAGTTACTAAACTTGTCCACGGTGCCGCTGCGGCCGACGATGCCAAAAGTTATGCGGAAAATCTCAAGTCCGTAGCCGTAGAAACCGAGACGTTTAAGGTTAAGCGCGGCGCCAGCATCATTGATGTATTGTGCGACTCAGGCTTGACCAGCTCCAAAAGCGAAGCGCGTCAACTGCTTGCCGACAACGGCGTATATATAAATGATGTGCAGGTCAGCAAAGAGACCTTGGAAGAATCAGACTTCCAAAACGGCAAGTTAGGTTTGCGCAAAGGCAAAAAACTCCAAAACACCAAAATAATAGAACTCGAGAGATAAAGTGCTACAATAATTTATTATGACAAAACAATCGTTAAAGAAATCAACAAAATCTAAAGCAAAAACACCCAAAAAATCGACGGCTAAAGCCACGGCAACAGTGGCCAAAAAACCTACAGCCAAAGCGCCGCTTCGTCGAGCTGACCAGTATAATGACCCAAAGCACAACTATCTGCACTATTGGGATGGCCGAGAATACGAAGATGCCGCCGAACGTATGGCATTTAAGCGATGGCTCAAGGGCAAGCATTTTCGTCATGCTGTTGATGTTGGTGGCGGCTATGGTCGCCTCTGCATCTTTCTCGAAGATTATGCTGACAAAGTTACGCTCGCTGAGCCAAGCCAGCAGCAGCTCGACATTGCCAAAGACTTTCTGAAGGGCCACAAGCGCATTGACCGCCAGCTCCTTCAGGCAGCCGACCTTAAGTTCGCTGACGGCTCCGTTGACCTTGTAACTATCGTACGCATTTTGCACCACCTTCCAGATCCAACGGCCGAATTCAAAGAAATCGCCCGCGTTCTTAGCGATGATGGCGTGTTCATCATGGAATTTGCCAATTATAAACATTTCCGTAACCGGATAAAGTTTGCACTTAAAGGCAAGAAATTCCCCGAGAAACCAGTTGACATCCGCTCCAAAAAAAACTTCAACGAAGATGAACTGCCATTCGTGAACCACAATCCTAAAACAGTCATCAAGCAACTTGCGCACGCAGGTCTAAGAGTTGAAAAGACATTGTCTGTCTCTAACCTTCGTAGCCCAGCCCTCAAAAAAATCATGCCGAAAAAAGCAATGCTGGCGCTCGAAAAAGCCATGCAAAAGCCACTCGCCGGCATGTACTTTGGCCCGAGTACTTTCTTTCTTATCCGAAAAGCCAAGTAGCGCATCGTGCGCCAGAAAAAACCGCCTCCCAGGGGGGCGGTTTTTTTGACGAAAGTCGATTAGGAAATTGTACTAGGTAACTAGTACAATAGTGATATTATGATTACGTTCCATTTGAACAAACGCTCGGGTGTTCCGCCGTATTTACAAATTGTCCAGCAAGTAAAGCACGCGTTGCGTACGGGAGTTTTACGCGAAGGCGACCGATTGCCAACTGTCAAAGAAGTCGTGCGTATGGTGGTTATAAACCCCAACACAGTTTTCAAAGCATATCGTGAACTCGAAAACGAAGGGCTTATTGAGGGTCGCACTGGCAGCGGCACATTTATACGAGCTAGACCAGCAGGGCCACCACCACGCATACAAGCCGAATTGGCGGCGGAGGCAGCGGCCTGGATCGCCAAGTCACGCGACGCGGGGCTGGACGATGAATTGATCGAAGCGTTACTGCACAGTGCATTGCATAATGAAAAGGAGGGTACACATGAGTAACACAAATACAGCGGAGGCTGTGCAAGCTAAAGGGCTTAGCAAACGATACGGCAAGTTTTGGGCACTCAAAGACTGCGACATTGATGTGCCAGTCGGCAGCATTACGGCGTTAGTCGGACCAAATGGCGCAGGCAAATCGACGCTGCTGCAAATATTGACTGGCCTTAATGCGCCTAGCGCCGGTGTAGGTAGGGCCTTTGGCGAGCAGCCCACACAGTCTCCTGAGTTTTTAAGTGAAATCGGTTTCTTGGCTCAAGGAATTCCTTTGTATAAGCAATTTACCATCAAAGATTATTTGGTCATGGGGGCGCATGTAAATGAGCATTGGGACCGGGAGTTGATGGAGGCGCGTCTTGCCGATTTGCACATTCCGTTTGATCGCCCGGTGGGCAAAATGTCGGGTGGGCAACGCGCGCAAGTCGGCCTGGCTATAGCGCTAGCCAAGCGGCCAAAGCTTTTGCTGCTAGATGAGCCGGTCGCCGCCCTTGACCCGCTAGCGCGGCGTGACTTTTTGTCGTCACTTGCCGATGCAGTCGTCGAAACTGACCTGACTGTTGTCATGTCGTCACATCTGTTGGCGGACCTAGAAATAATTTGTGACCGTGTCATTATTATGGCAAGCGGGCAGGTCCAGCTGAGTGATGATATCGAGCATGTGCTAGAAACGCACAAACGGCTGATCGGTTCGCGTCAAACTGGTAAGAACGCAGCGTACGATGTGATCCAAGAAGTACATACACCTCGTCAGTCAACTATCCTGGCTCGCATTAAGGACATGAAGTCATTAGCTAGTGGCTGGCACGTTCATGACGTCACCATCGAAGATGTCGTGCTGGCATATATGGAACGCGCAAACGAAAGTACTAACGGTAAGGAGGAGGTCTCATGAATTGGCTAGTGTGGCGTTTGTACCGCAAGCAAATAATACTAACCGGATTAGCGGTAGTAATCTACGCTGTGCTACTGGTAGTACTAGGCAATCAAGCTTGGGACAAGTTTAACGACGCATTGGCGGCTAAAAAAGTTGCTTCGTTCAACTTGCCGCCGCTTGCCGATACGCTGCCAAAGCTGAGCCTGGCCTTTCCGATACTACTCGGTATGTTCTGGGGTGCACCGTTGATTGCAAAAGAATACGCCGAAGGTACGCACAAGCTTGCATGGGTCCAAGGTGTCACTCGACGCAAATGGCTGATCGCTAAGCTAGGGTGGATCATGGCGTTCGGTGCACTATACGCTGGTATTATTTCTGCTGCGGTCATGTGGTGTAACCGCGCAGAAAATGCGATACGCTTTGATAGGTTTACTGCGCAATTGTTCACTATGCAAGGACTGGCGCCGGTAGCTTACACAATTTTTGCCATTGCGCTGGGTGCCTGTGTCGGTGCTTTCTTCCGCTCCAGTGTACGGTCAGTGGCAATAACATTAGCCGTAGGATCAATCATTATATTCACTGTGGCGACTCACCTTCGTCCTCATTATATGCGGCCGGTTTCAGCACCCAGCGCCAGCAACATCTATCCAGCAATTAATATAGAAAAAAATACTATTATGCCGGGCGCCGGTGCGATATGGGTCGTCGGCACGGAGTATAAGACGCTATCTAAAGATTGCTCGACAATAAAAGGTAATCAGTTCTGCAATAGCGTAGTGCAATCGGTCAAGACGATGTACCAGCCAGCGAACCGGTTTTGGACATTTCAGTTTATTGAATTCGGGCTGTACGTGGTCGTAAGTGCCATCCTCTCTCTGCTAACCTATCGTGTGATCCAAAAACGTGACGTGTAGATAATTGTCACCCACAGTATACTAGAGCCATGACTGTGGAAAGCCCATTGACGGAGCTAAAGGGTGTGGGACCAGCTGTTGCCAAAAAGTTTGCGCTTTTGGGTATCAAAAATGTCGGAGAGTTGGTGCGCTATTTTCCTCGTCGCTACGAAGACTATTCGCAAATCACGCCGATTGCCAAGCTGATGCCCGGTGAAGTTTCGATTCGTGCCGTCATCAAGCAAGCCAAAGGCCGCTATGTCCGGCGCGGCATGCATGTAACCGAAGCAGTAGCATCTGACAAAACCGGCAGTGTCCGGCTGATCTGGTTTAATCAGCCATACCGCGAGACGGGGCTCAAGCCAACACAGGAATATTTTATTTCAGGCACATTTGCACTTGGGCGCGGACGGCTAAGTATTACGAATCCAAGCGTGGAGCTAGTCAGCGATTTCCCGCTTAATACCGCACGGATTATCCCTGTCTATCGCGAAACAAAGAGCCTAAACTCTCGTCAAATCCGTACCGTGGTGCAGCAAGCGTTATCGCTGATCCAAAAACTACCGGAGACATTGCCGGCGTGGATTATCAAGCAAGAAAAGTTGGTGTCCCACGCCCAGGCAGTCGAGGCTATGCATTTTCCCGAAGATGCCAAAACGCTCGACTCGGCCAAAAAACGACTGGGTTTTGAGGAAGTTTTCGAGCTTGTTTTGGCCAGTTTGATGACGAAGTACGAGTTGCAGGCCGAGCAGGCACCACCAGTAATATTTGATGAAAAAATTGCCAAGGATTTCGTCGGCCATTTGCCGTTCCAGCTGACCGACGCGCAGCGCAAAGTTATCTGGCAAATATATCAGGATATGCAGCGGCCGCATCCGATGAACCGGTTGGTTGAGGGCGATGTAGGTTCAGGCAAGACGGTAGTCGCGGCGATGGCTGCACTTATGGTCCTACGGCATGGTCATCAAGTTGCGTTCATGGCACCAACTGAACTGCTTGCCAGGCAGCATGCCGAAACATTGGTGAGAGTATTAGCACCGGTAGGCCTGGACCAGACGGTCGGTTTACTTGTTGGCGGCATGAAAAACGACCAAAAGGAGCGGGCGCGCCAAAGCATTGCCGAGGGCAAATTACGATTTATTGTCGGCACACACGCACTGATCCAGGAATCGGTGGATATGCACAGTCTCGAGCTAATTATCATCGATGAGCAGCATCGTTTTGGCGTGGAACAGCGCAAAAGGTTGATGAGCAAAGCTGGCCACATGCCACACGTCCTCAGTCTGACAGCAACGCCTATTCCGCGCAGCCTAGCGTTGACACTATATGGCGAACTGGACGTATCGATACTGGATACCAAGCCTGCCGGACGCCAGCCAATTGCAACACAGATTACTTCGCCAAGTTCGCGCAAGCAGCTCAACGAAGCCATCGAAAAGGAATTAGGTCACGGTCGTCAAATGTTCGTAGTCTGTCCGCTTATCAGTGAATCTTCGACGTTAGACGTCAATTCTGCTGAGAAAATTTATGAACAATTTAGCAAAAAAGACTTCAAGCATTGGCGCATCGGCTTGCTCCACGGCAAGATGAAGCCAGCCGAGAAGAATGAAATTATGCAAAAGTTTGTCGCGCATGAGCTAGATATTTTGGTCAGCACGACAGTCATTGAAGTTGGCGTTGACGTGCCGAATGCGAGCGTGATGCTGATAGAAGGCGCGGAGCGCTTTGGTTTGGCGCAGATTCACCAGCTGCGCGGCCGTGTCGGCCGTAGCCGCTACCAGGGTTACTGCTATCTTATGATGAGCGACAATAGCGCACCGAGCAAACGGCTGAGAGCCCTGGAGCAAAGCAACGACGGCTTTCGGCTGGCTGAACTGGATCTTGAGCTGCGCGGTCCGGGCGCAATTTATGGCCAAATGCAGCATGGCGCACTAGACCTTAATATCGCCAAGCTGACCGATGTAAAACTCATCGCATCAGCCCGCAATGCCGCGCAAAAGTTTATTGATAAGCACGAAGATTTGCTACAATATAGTGAGTTACATAACCGTGTTGCCAAATTGCAAGCAGTTACGAATTTGAATTAACCAATGAAATATAGATCAAAAGCCGTATATTCATGCGGCAAAGGTATAGCCTAATGTATTCTGGCACGACGCTAACTCGCGCTTCTGGTCGGATTTTGGGCGCACATCAGAAAATCGATCGGGTGGCTCGTAAGCAGCTTGGAAAATTACTCGAGGAGTCATCCAGATTTCCGCGCCGCAAAACAATTTTGCATTTTGAGGGCCGCAATGGTCCCGATGGTGTCAAGAGCAAAAGTCCGGCGCAGGATGAACCGTGGCATTACTTCAACCCATTTGACGACGACGACACGCAACTGACAGAGATCATCGAGGCCCATTACAAACAATTGGTAAAAGCGCTCAAAAATGCCGATGAAGTCGTAGCTGGTTTCGAAGCTGCGTGGCTAGCACACGCCGTGGTCGATGGCCTGACGCCGGCACACCACTATCCGTACGAGGAAAAGCTGATAGAACTTCGCGGCGGCGAAGGCATTGAGACACGTACTAGCATCAGAGAAAAGATAATCATGCCGGGCGAAAACCGCGTGGATAGTGTCAAAAACAACTGGAAAATGTGGGGACCAAAGGGCCTGATGACGACGCATGGCGCTTTCGAGTGGGGTGTAGCGACTATTATGCTGCCGATGCGCTTGCCTGCGCGGCGTTTTTCGGCCGATGATTTAAGAGAAATACAGCAAGCAGACGTAGTGGATTATTTTGTGCGTTCGGCCAAAGAAATCGCCGCCCTTGGCATGTATGAAGAATTTTATAAAGCCGGCTGGACGTCCAAGCTGGCCCGTGCCGTCCGTCGTCAGCTAATTCCGACTATCCTCAAGACCGTTACGCTGATCTGGTATAAGGCTGCCTACGAAGCCGGTGCTACTAAGGCAAAGTAATGCGAATAATCGCGGGAAGTATCGGCGGGCGCAACTTTGACTCACCAAACACGCATCGGACACATCCAATGGGGGACAAAATCCGCGGCGCGCTTTTTAATGCGTTGGGTGACATCGAGGGCTTGACAGTTCTGGATGCATTTGCGGGTAGCGGGGCACTCAGCTTTGAAGCTGTTAGCCGCGGCGCCGCATCGGCAGTCGCGCTTGAAATCGACAAAGATGCGTATCTTACAATCTTGAAAAATACTGAAAGCCTGGGCCTAAAAGACCAGGTGATGGTACTACGCAAAAACGCCAGTGGCTGGTCGCGCAATAACCAGCACAAAACGTTCGACATTGTACTAGCTGATCCACCCTATAATGACATTCGGCCAGATTTGCTACAAAAGCTGGCGCAACAAGTTCGTCCAGGCGGAGTTTTTGTACTCTCGTGGCCGGGTGGTGAATCGGTCCGTGAATTTGTAGGACTTAAGCAGGCTAGCCACAAGACCTATGGCGACGCACAGCTGGTTTTTTATTACAGAATTACTGAGCAATAGTTGCAGCTTCGATTGGTGTACGCGGCGGTTTGCCCTTTGCCAATTCTTTGATCTGCTCGTAGCGGATAGCTCCTGCGGGTCGGTATAAAAAGCCCAGAGCGGTGCTAAGTATCCAGCCCACGATAGGCACGGCGCCTGTAAGGGCTAAGAGTACATTTACGCCAAGTATGCCCCAGGTACCTTTGTATTTTTTGTAGTCTGCCATACTGGCCTTGATTGCTTCAACTGGTCCTAGGTCACGGTCTATCAGGTAGTAAGTCGCCAATACTAAGCGTGGTAGCAAGATAAAGAACGGCACAACGAGCAGTACAAATGCGACAATCAGCATAAGGCCACTTAGCAGTGCCAATCCAATAAAGCGCCAGATATAATCTAGCCCATCCCTAAACGCTTCCTTGTAGTCTAGTGTTTCGTTGCGGGCTCCAGCAAGCTGCAACATGATTGCGCCAGGTGCGGCGAGCACTGTCAACACAAAGCCGATAATACCGACGATACTCGTAGCTCCTTTATGTCCGTAGCCATGAGCGCCAATGTGCCATTCAAAGGACTGGTTAAAGGACAGTAGTAACAGGGGTATGCCAACCAATAGCAGAAATCCTGTGAGGTTGTTACGAATAATATTGACGCTCGGATTGAATAGATCAAATGCCCCAGGTAGCGTATGAGCCTGTTCACTGACAGCCTTTTTCTTATGTGATTTTGTGGAAGTTTTTGTCTCTTTTGTCATTATGTTCCCCTGACTTTATACTACTTCTAAGGTAGCATGAAGTTGTGTACATTGTTACCATGATTTTGTATAATTGCCTGAAGTTCACATGCGGATGTGGTGGAATTGGTAGACACGCTAGTTTTAGGAGCTAGTGCCGTAAGGCGTGAAGGTTCAAGTCCTTTCATCCGCACCAGATTATTAAAACCGGCAATATGCCGGTTTCTTTATTCTGCACAGATAGGATTATTGACAAAGTTAAGCACAAGTGTTATTATAAATTTCATGAGTTATAATAAAGCATCTAAAATCGAAATTGCTGCTTTTGCATTTGCAGGTACTTTTGCCAGCACCGCAGCACCTATCCTACTTTCTAACAACCATGTACTGCACAATGTCGGCGAGATGGTAGGGGCAGAGCAGTTTGCCGAAGAGCATACGCCTACACCGGAAGACGATATGGGACGTGACGTCGGTGTCGGCATAGCGTATGCCGCCCTGCTAGGTGCCGTTATAGGTTTTAACGCACGTATGGCCCGTCAGCGACAGGAACCGCAGATAGGTGTAGCAGAAGCTGCAGCGACGGATATTCCAACTATCACCTCACAAGTCGGTGAAGTAGCGCTTTCTGATAATGGTATTGATTACTTCATCTACCAATCACCGCACGATATACACGACTCCTAAAATTCTATCCCTAAAAAGCCACCGTTATCCTATATTCTGGTATAATTGCTCATAAGGAAACAACATGGCATTATCGACACAACCTTATAAAGGCGCACGGGATTTCTATCCCGAGGACAAACGCTTGCAAAACTACATGTTCGGTATACTCCGGCGCGCAGTAGAGAGTTTCGGCTACGAAGAGTACGACGCGCCTATACTCGAATCTTTGGACTTGTACTTGGCAAAATCTGGCCAGGAAATTGTCAATGAGCAAACATATAACTTCGAGGATCGTGGCGGACGTCAGGTTGCTATTCGTCCCGAAATGACACCGACTGTCAGCCGTATGGTCGCCGCGCGCCGCCAGGAACTGGCGTATCCTTTGCGCTGGTACAGCATCCCGAACCTTTGGCGCTACGAGCGGCCACAGCATGGTCGGCTTCGTGAGCACTGGCAGCTCAATGTAGATCTGTTTGGCCTCGACACCATCGCTGCCGAACATGAAATCATCATGTTGGTGGACCACATCATGCGATCGTTCGGTGCGCACCGCGACATGTACGTTATCAAGCTCAATAGCCGCAAACTGACTGACTATATTTTGCATACATACCTTGGCCTTGATGACGTCCAGAGCTATACCATGAGCAAACTTATTGACCGTATGCATAAGGTAGAGCGCGCTGAGTTTGTTGCGCAGGTTGATGCGCTATGCACACCGATGCAGCGTGAAAACGGCATGGTTGAAAAATTGCTGGTGTTCCTAAAAACGAAGCGACTTGAAGATTTGTCTCCAGAGCTCAAAACCAATCCGGCAGTTACCGAGCTCAATAAACTGCTCGAGATTTTGCGCCAAGTCGGGGTCTCGAACGTACGCTTTGATGCAACACTTATGCGCGGCTTCGACTATTACACTGATATCGTATTTGAAGTCATGGACACGGCGCCAGAGAATAACCGTTCGATGTTCGGCGGCGGTCGCTATGACGGTCTCGTCGGCTTGTTCGGCGTGGAGCCCGTACCGACTATCGGTTTCGGCATGGGCGACGTGACGCTACAGAACTTTTTGCAAGACCACAATTTGCTGCCTGAACTTCGTCCGATCACCGACGCGTACGTCGTGCTTATCGGTGATGTCTACGCTCAGGCGCAGCGCATGATTAGCGAGTTGCGCGAGATTGGCCTGAATATCGCTGTGGATTCAACCGAACGCAAGCCTGACAAACAAATCAAAGCTGCGGTCAAAAAAGGCATCCACTATGCGATTTTTATTGGCGAAAAGGAACTTGCCGAACAGCAATACGAAATCCGTAATCTTGTCACCGGCCAGAGCGAGCATCATGGCATCTCGCGTATCGTTAGCATCATCAAGGATTACCGCAAAGTTTTCGAGCCCGAAGAATAGCGACAAATTAACACCACGATAGTATAATATACCAGCTATTTGTCGTGGCCTGGCCACTGACTTTTAGTGTACTTTGAGAAGGAGTTGATGTTTATACTGCGAATAGTTGCCTTGCGCCCGCTGTCACGGCAGGCGAATCTGCCCTGATTGTTCCAATGGTCGGTCTAGGCCGGGAATCACGTGCATTTAGCGTGATGGCACGGGCTCTTGCCCGGTCTGTAACGGATCCGGGCTTCACTGAGAAACTGTTTGAGAAAAGGGGAAATCTTGTCTGGGACCAAGTCATGTCCTCGCTGCAATGGCCAGTGTACGGTCTCACAGCCGTGTCCTCAGTGCCACGGCAGGAATCCGAATTGCGACGCCTGCTCGGGCAGTGGTACCTACACCACCAGCTGCCCGACTTGCGGCGGACAGGGCATCGTGCCTGAGTGATCAACCGTCCCAACTGGTGTAGTGTTGCAGTGATGTGGTGAGGTGAAGGCGGCGGCCTGTCGAGATTCCGAGCACTTGCTCGCTCTCGACGGCCTCCGTCTCGCACCAGCCTTCCAACCATTCATCCTCCTTCTCAAATTTCCACCCCATGCTTGTCGCTTATTTCGTATAAACCGCAATCATCTGGTGGAAAAAATAATTCACATCTGTTACAGTTACGGGATATACAAGCTGCGTGGAGAAAAACGAATCGTATTCGTTTTTTGAGCACTGCGCCGTAAACAGGAACTGTTATGCAAGTTACACGAAAAAATCTCTCAGATACAAAAGTTCAACTAACGCTAGTTGCCGACGAAGCACAATTACAAAAAGCCAAGAGCGAGACACTCCACGTGCTTCGCAAAGACATGAGCGTGCCAGGCTTCCGCAAGGGCAAAGTGCCACTGAACCTGGTCGAAAAAAATGCCAACCCTGAAGCGCTTCAGACTGACTTTCTCGACCGCGCCATGAACGCTCTGTACGTAGCCGCGCTTGATCAGGAAAAACTTCGCCCGGTCGCACAGCCTCAAGTGAAAGTCAAAAAAGTCGTGCCATTCACGACGCTCGAGATGGAAGTCGAAGTTGAAGTTGTGGGCGAAGTAAAGCTAGCCGACTACAAAAAAGTCAAAGTCGCTCGCGAACCCGTCAAAATCACCGACAAGGACATTGATGAAGTTATCAAGCAACTCCAAACCCGCGAAGCAGAAAAGAAAGATGTCACACGCGCCGCCAAAGACGGCGACCAAGTCGTCATTGATTTTAAGGGTGTCGACGCCGAGACCAAGGAACCTATCCAAGGAGCCGATGGCAAAGAATATCCATTGACCTTGGGTAGCAATGCCTTTATTCCGGGCTTTGAGCCGGAACTTATCGGTCTACAAGCTGGCGAGGAAAAAACTTTTGTCATAACATTCCCTAAAGATTACGGCGTAGCCGCACTTCAGAATCGCAAAGTTGAGTTCACAGTAACGGCCAAAAAAGTTCAGGAACTCGTTGCGCCAAAGCTTGACGAAAAGTTTGCTGCCAAAGTCGGTCCATTCAAGACTGTCGACGAGATGAAGGCCGATATTAAGAAGCAGCTTGAAGGCGAAAAACAATACCAGGCCGACCGCGACTTCGAGAGCAAAATCCTTGAGGAAGTTACCAAAAACTCCAAGGTCTCTGTGCCAAAAGTCTTGGTCGACGAAGAGATTGACCGCCTAGAGGCAGACGAGCGCCAAAACATTGTCTATCGTGGCCAAACATGGCAGGAGCATCTAAAAGGTGAAGGCGTCACCGAAGAAGAACACCGTGAGAAAAAGCGTGAACAAGCCGAACGCCGCGTCAAAGCTGGCCTTGTACTCGCCGAAATTGCTGAAGCCGAAAAGCTGGACATCACTAGTGAAGAATTCGATGTTCGATTGCAGCTTCTAAAAGGCCAGTACCAGGACAAGCAAATGCAGGCAGAGCTGGACAAGCCGGAAAATCGCCGCGAAATTGCCAGTCGTATGTTGACCGAAAAGACCATCCAAAAACTTTCCGAGTACGCAAACGCCGTAAAATAAATCAGAAGCAGAAGAAAGCTAGCACTCTTGACGTGTGAGTGCTAGTTTCCTATACTAAAAACACATGACAATACTTAAGAACATTGGACGCGTCATCAAAAAAGTCATGATGGTTGTTGCCGATCTCGCGTCACTTTCATGGAGGTAATTTATGAGTGTATTAGTCCCGACAGTTATCGAAAGCGATGGTCGCTATGAACGCGCCTATGACATTTACTCGCGACTGCTAAAAGATCGCATTGTTTTCCTGGGACAGGATGTTAATGAAGCCAGCGCCAACATTGTTGTCGCACAACTTTTGTTCCTGCAGGCCGAAGACGCCAAAAAAGATATCTTTTTCTACATCAACAGTCCCGGCGGCAGTGTCTATGACGCGCTGGCCATCTACGACACCATGCAGTACATCACCAATGACGTACAGACCGTCGGTATCGGCGTGCAGGCTTCGGCCGCAGCGTTTCTGCTTAGCAGCGGCACCAGGGGTAAGCGTTTTGTCTTGCCAAATTCTACTGTCATGATTCACCAGCCTAGCAGTGGTACACGCGGCAAAGTTACCGACCAAGAAATTGACCTTCGTGAGTCGCTTCGAATCAAGAAATTGCTCGAAGGCATTATGGCTAAAAACACCGGCCAAAAACCCGAAAAAATTCACGAAGATATGGAACGTGACAAGTGGCTAACTGCCGACGAAGCCAAAAAATACGGCATTATTGACGCCATCATCATCACGCCGCCCAAAGCGTAAACTTTACTAGACCATCTTTTTTTTGGGTATCGTATAGATATAATAAGAGGTTTACGGAAATGGCATACAATCCAGAGGCGACACGTTACAAAATAGTTCCAGCTAACGCCAAGGACTATGTAAAATCTTTGACCGTTCCCCAACAGCGGGGAGTGGTTGAATTGGTCGCTGCCTCGATTAGAGCTGACTTTCCCGAGCGAACCGAAGATGAACGCATGGAGTTTGAGGCTCAAGCACAAAGAGTGCGCCACAATCCAAACAACGCCGTTGGCGGCCTATTGTTGCGGCGCAGACAAGCGTATCGTAATACGCATCACGTGCTAGCCATCCGTGGTGACGAAGTCGTGGCGCATTTGCCGGTCGCTGACAATGCGTCGAGTAAACGTGGCGGCGTAAAAGGATTTGCAGAGATGCAAGGCAAGTTGCACTTCAAAGAACTTGGCGGCAAAGATTGGATTGGCCACCGCTATTTCTGGCTTGGCTACGCCGCAATGAGCCCTGACATTCGTGATAGGCTTATGAATGAATCTACCGATGAAGTGAATGAGCTGGATGTCATGGTGTCGCTTGGCGGACTTGGCCATGACTATCGTCAGCCAGTCTCTACCTATCCTTGGACAGAAGAAAATCCCTGGAAAGCCGCAGTTGCGGGCATGGGTCTAAATCAAGACCTCGAATATGGTGAAGATATTCGTGCGTTTGGCGCCACAGCTGACCCAGTTCATCAGGAGCATTGGACGGCAGATCCATACAGAACCGTAGAAGAAATAATCTTTGCCAAAAACGGTGCCGAAGAAGCCATCGGCCGGGCACGCAATCAACTGGCATAAAAGCCTTGACTTTTACCCATACCTCCGGCACACTGAGTACCAAGAAGCAGTGTAAGTTGGTAGTGCTGTAGATTTTACCATTTGGAACAGTGGCAATATCGTAAGTACCAAAAGCCATAACTTAGAGATCTTCGCGCGAAAAATCTCAAAAATTATCAGCACTAATCAAGGGGCAATATTAGCGTATGGCAAAGTCTACTACTAGTGCGTCCAACGACCGCGTATATTTTACGCAGGCCGACGACGCCATCGATCTACCAAACTTGGTGGATCACCAAAACAAATCTTTTGAATGGTTTGTCCAAGAGGGTCTCGGCGAATTGCTTGCCGAAATCAGCCCAATCGACGATTATACCGGCACGAAATTGTCTTTGACTTTCAAAGACTATCACTTCGAAGATCCAAAGATGAGCGAGGCCGAAGCTCGCGAAAACAACATTAGTTATGATGCGCCGCTCAAAGCAACCGTTGAGCTAACCAACAAAGTCACCGGTGAAGTCAAAGAGCAGGAAATTTATCTCGGTGATTTTCCGTGGATGACCAAACGCGGTACTTTCGTGATTAATGGTGCTGAACGCGTTGTCGTATCACAGCTTATCCGCTCTAGCGGTGTGTTCTTTACGTCCGACTTGCATGGCGCAACCAACTTGTATGGCGCCAAAGTAATCCCAGGTCGCGGCGCGTGGCTCGAGTTCGAAACCGCCGCAAACGGTGCTTTATACGTCAAGATTGACCGTAAGCGCAAAATTGCGGTGACTACCTTGCTTCGCGCGCTTGGTGAGAACGAGTCCCGCATGCGTGAAGTCTTCAAGCACGTCGATACCGGCAAAATGAGCTACCTCGACGCCACCATCGAAAAAGATCCAGCCCGTGGTCAGAACGATGCTCTCATCGAAGTCTATCGCCGCCTGCGCCCGGGTGACCTGGCTACTGTCGATAACGCTCGCGCTTTAATCGAAAACATGTTCTACAACTTCAAGCGCTTTGACTTCAGCCGCGTCGGCCGCTACAAGATCAACAAGCGCCTCGATCTCGATGTGCCAAACACTATCGAAAATCGTGTCATGCGTCTTGAGGATCTCGAAGCTATCATCGCTGAGCTGATCCGCCTGAACAACACGCAGGAACCAGCTGACGACATCGACAGCTTAGCTAACCGCCGCATCAAGCAAGTCGGCGAACTGGTCCAGCGTCAGTTCCGTATCGGTCTGCTGCGCATGGAGCGCAATACCAAAGACCGTATGTCTATGAGTGAAATCGAAACGGTTCAGCCTGGTCAGCTTATCAATGCCCGCCCGGTTGTTGCTGCCGTTCGTGAATTCTTTGCTAGTTCCCAGCTGTCACAGTTCATGGACCAAATCAATCCGTTGTCTGAGCTTGCCCACAAGCGCCGCCTGTCTAGCATGGGCCCTGGCGGCCTAAGCCGTGAACGCGCTGGCTTTGAAGTCCGTGATGCCCACGCAACTCACTATGGGCGCATTTGTGCCGTAGAAACTCCAGAAGGCGCCAACATCGGCCTGGTATTGAACCTCGCTAACTATGCACGCATCAATGACTATGGTTTCGTTGAAACACCTTACCGCAAAGTCATAAACGCTGTTCCAGCCAAAAAAGCTGAAGGTCACATTGCCGCTGTTGACTTGACTGATGAAACTGGCAAAGTGCTCGTGAAGGCTGGCACCAAAATGACCGCCACTGACGCCGCCAAACTTGCCAAAGAGTCTCGCGCAACTTGGCCAGTTAAAGCCAAAGTTAGTCGAGAAGTTGAATATCTCGATGCCTACGAAGAAGACAAAGCAGTTATTACCGGTGCCGGTACCGCAGTTGACGAAAATGGCTACTTCATCGAAGAGCGCGTCAGTGCACGTGCCCAGCAAGCTTCCGGTGAATTCAGCGCCAACGAAGTCACACATATGGATGCCGCCCGTAACCAGATTATTGGCTCAAGTGCTGGCCTGATTCCCTTTATTGAAAAGAACTACGTCTACCGCTCGCTCATGGGTTCTAACCAGCAGCGCCAGGCAGTACCACTCGTACAGCCTCGTTCGCCAATTGTTGGTACGGGCCTTGAGAAAGTTGCTGCTCGCAACACCGGTCAGATCACTGTAGCTGAAGCAGACGGTGAAGTCCTTCAGGCGTCCGGCGACAAAGTTGTCGTCAAATACAAAGAAGGCACCGTCACTTATGAACCTCAACACTTCATCCGTAGTAACGAAGGTACTAGTATCAACCAGCGGGTCGTGGTCAGTACTGGCGATAAAGTCAAAGAAGGAGACGTACTAGTAGAAGGCATGTCCATCCAGGGTGGTGAGCTCGCGCTAGGCAAGGACCTCATCGCAGCCTTCATGCCATGGAGTGGCTACAACTTCGAGGATGCCATCATCATTAGCCGCAAGCTAGTTGAAGATGACACCTTGACCAGCGTTCATATTGTCGACTTCATGATTGAGGTCCGCGAAACGAAGCTTGGCCCAGAAATTGTCACGCGTGACATTCCAAATGTATCTGAGGACACCTTGCGTCACCTTGATGACGACGGCATTGTCCGCATTGGCGCCGAAGTCCACCCAGGCGATATCCTCGTGGGTAAGATTACTCCAAAGGGTGAGCAGGAACTTTCCAGTGAAGAACGCTTACTCCGCGCTATCTTCGGCGAAAAAGCCAAAGAAGTCCGCGACACTTCGCAGCGCATGAGCAACGGCAAACACGGCAAAGTCGTGGGTGTTAAGGTCTTTAGCCGCGAAAACGGCCATGAACTTAAGAGCGGCGTCATCAAGCAAATCCAGGTCTTTGTGGCACAGATGCGCAAGATTAGCGTCGGTGACAAACTCGGTGGTCGTCACGGTAACAAGGGTGTTATTGCTCGCATTTTGCCAGTCGAAGATATGCCCTTCATGGCAGACGGCACGCCAATCGACATTGTTTTGAACCCACTGGGTGTCCCAAGTCGTATGAACCTTGGACAGCTGTTTGAGACACACCTAGGTATGGCCGCACACGCACTCGGCATGAAAGTTGCCAGCCCATCATTCAATGGTGTTCCTGTCGAAAAGATCCAGAGCCTTCTAAAGGAAGCCGGCCTGCCAGAAGACGGCAAGCAACAGCTCTACGACGGCCGCAATGGCGAACCATTTACTGAACGTACTACTGTAGGTAGCATGTACATGATCAAGCTGAACCACATGGTTGCCGACAAGATCCACGCGCGCTCAACTGGTCCATACACGATGGTTACCCAGCAGCCGCTTGGTGGTAAGGCGCAAAACGGTGGTCAACGCTTTGGAGAAATGGAAGTCTGGGCCCTTGAAGCTTACGGCGCAGCCGCAACGCTCCAGGAAATGCTTACTATCAAGTCAGATGACGTCTACGGTCGCTCGAAGGCTTACGAATCCATCATCAAGAAGACCGAAATTGTCGGTCCAAAGGTGCCGGAAAGCTTCAACGTGCTTGTCAAAGAGCTCCAGGGCCTTGGACTCAAGGTTGACCTCGTCCACTCTGACAAAGTCATTGATGCCGAAGATGTTTTGGCAACCAATGTCATGCAGGAAGCTGCAAACCTTGCTGAAGTAGAAGTGCCAGCTCCAACTATCGCTGACCTCGACATGTCCGACGAAGTTGTTTCTTCAGACGAATTTGAAATTTTAGACGAAAACGGTCAAGCCGTAGTCATTGCTGCAAGCGACGATAGCGACGACGCAGCCAACACAGACACTAACGAAGAGGAGGAGGCGTAACATGGCTCGATACACATCTGGTACAGACATCGCTGATTTTGATGCGGTTCGGCTTGCAGTTGCCAGCCCGTCCGACATTTTGGACTGGAGTTATGGCGAAGTAACCAAACCTGAAACTATCAACTACCGCACACAAAAACCCGAACGTGACGGCTTGTTCTGCGAACGGATCTTTGGTCCGGTCAAGGACATCAACCCGCACGACACCAAATACAAAGGCGTCCGTTCCCGCGAAGCCGCCGTCGACAAAAACGGTGAGCTCGTCACAAAATCCATTGTTCGCCGTGAGCGCATGGGCCACATTAGTCTCGCTGTTCCCGTAGCGCACATCTGGTTCCTTCGTGGTACGCCTAGCGCAATCGGCTTGCTCCTCGGTGTTACTGTCAAGAACCTCGAACGTGTTGCATACTTCGCCAGCTACATCGTTATCGAAGTAGACACGGCCAAGCGTGACCAAATGCTTGCTGATAAAGAAGCTGAATTCTCGGCTGCCAAAGACGCCGTCAAGCTTCGCTTCGAGAAAGAAGCTGAAGCCGAGGACGCCAATGTCAAGGCACTCGCAGAAATGCAGACCAAAGAACTCGAAGAAGTTACGCAAGAGTGGGAAACGCTCAAAGAGCAGCTGACCAGTCTCGAGAAACTTCGTCTTATGAGTGAAGCTGACTACCGTGCGCTTCCAGACGACCTGCGCGACCTTATCAAGGTTGGTATGGGCGGTGCTGCGCTCAAAGATTTGCTCGACCGCATTGAACTCAAAGACCTGATCGCTGAACTTAGCAAAGAATCCGAAGAAGCCAAAGGTCAGCGCAAAAAGAAGCTCATGAAGCGCCTGCGCCTGCTTGAGTCCATGGACCGTGCCGGTATCAAGCCAAACTCCATGTGCGTCAGCGTTCTGCCGGTTATTCCTCCAGACCTTCGCCCCATGGTTCAGCTGACGGGTGGCCGTTTCGCTACTTCTGACCTCAACGACCTATATCGCCGCGTCATCAACCGCAACAACCGTCTCAAGAAACTGATTGACTTGAACGCTCCAGAAGTTATCCGCCGCAACGAACAGCGCATGCTTCAGGAAGCCGTCGATGCCCTTATCGACAACAACAGCGCCCGCAGTGGCCGCGCCGTAGCCGCAACTGGCCAGCGCCGCCGCCTCAAATCTTTGAGCGATATGCTCAAGGGTAAACAGGGTCGCTTCCGCCAGAACTTGCTCGGTAAGCGTGTTGACTACTCCGGTCGTTCAGTAATCGTTGCCGGTCCTGAGCTCAAGATTAGCCAGTGTGGTTTGCCAAAACTGATGGCGCTGGAGCTCTTTAAACCGTTCGTTATTGGTGAACTTATTGCTCGTGAGCAAGCACACAACATTCGTTCTGCGACGCGCATGATCGAAACTGGCGAAACCGCCGTATGGGATGCCCTCGACGAAGTCATCAAGGGCAAGTATGTGCTCCTAAACCGTGCTCCATCACTGCACCGTCTATCAATCCAGGCATTTATGCCCGTTTTGATCGAAGGCCGCGCAATCCAGCTACACCCGCTTGTATGTAAAGGTTTCAACGCTGACTTCGATGGTGACCAGATGGCTGTGCACCTGCCACTGAGCGATGCCGCTCAGGACGAGGCCCGCGAAATCATGGCCGCCAACCGCAACTTGCTGAAGCCAGCTGACGGTTCGCCAATCTTGCACATCGAGCAGGATATCGTGCTCGGTTGCTACTACTTGACCTACGACCGGGCCAGCGCTGTTAAGGCGCCTCGCGCTTTCAACGGTCTTGGTGAAGCCATGATGGCTTACGATGCCGGCCAAGTCTCTTTGCAGAGCCCGGTCCGCCTGAAATTCCGTGGCGAAACCCGCGAAACCACGCTTGGTCGTTTGCTCTTCAATGAAACCTTCCCTGAAGACTTTCCGTTCCACGACGAAGTCATGACTAAAAAACGTTTGCAAAAGGTTATGGCCGATGTCTATCGCCAATACGGCCAGGACCAGACCGCTGAAATTGCTGACAAACTCAAAGACCTAGGTTTCCAATATGCCACCAAGTCTGGCCTTAGCATGGGCATGGGTGACTTTGGTGAAATCAAAGGCTTGAATGACCTGATTGACGAAGGCGAAACCCGCGGTGGCGCAATTGCCGAACAATATACTCAAGGTTTCATCACTGATGAGGAACGGTACCGTTTGACTATCGAAAACTGGCTCAAGATTGACGATCAGGTTCAGCAAATGCTGACCGAGCAAATGGCTGGCCAAGATTCGTCGATGGCTATCGCGATTACCTCAGGTGCCCGCGGTAACATTTCTC
>Ga0207647_10000503_pt1 | contig 31291 bp, 24 predicted proteins | sample KBSCornC2_FD_184295 | JGI IMG/M metagenome (GOLD analysis project Ga0207647, IMG submission 184295) | Corn rhizosphere microbial communities from Kellogg Biological Station, Michigan, USA - C2 (SPAdes) (version 2) | ecosystem: Host-associated > Plants > Roots > Rhizosphere ... | reverse complement strand
CTGCGCCTGCGTAATGTCTTTACGTCCCATGGTTCACCTCGTTCTGGCTGTGAATCCTACCGGGGTGTCCAGAAAGATTAGACCACCACAGGGCGCCGAGGGCTCTTCGCCCACACTCCAAGAGTGGGGCGGCGCACGCCGCTGGACAGCAACCCGAGGTTGCCCCCCAATACCTCGTGGGATAGTCTCCCGCGATTGAGCGCCGCGTTCTTACGCAGCCCACCCGAGCACCCATCCGGTACCAGACACCATGCAGGACAGCAACGACCAGGCCACGCGCGAGCAGGGCGGTTACGCCCCCGACGCCGTAGAAACCGCCGCCCAGCGCTACTGGAGCGACACCCGTGCCTTCGAAGTCACCGAAGACACCGGCAAGCCCAAGTACTACTGCCTATCGATGCTGCCGTACCCCTCCGGCGCCCTCCACATGGGCCACGTCCGCAACTACACCATCGGCGACGTCATCAGCCGGTTCCAGCGCCAGCAGGGCAAGAACGTCCTCCAGCCCATGGGCTGGGACGCCTTCGGCCTGCCCGCCGAAAACGCCGCGATCAAGAACAAGACCGCGCCGGCCAAGTGGACCTACAAAAATATTGACCACATGCGCGAGCAGCTCAAGCGCATGGGCTTCGCCTACGACTGGACCCGTGAGGTCACCACCTGCCGCCCCGAGTACTACCAGTGGGAGCAGCAGATGTTCACCCGGCTCATGAAAAAGGGCCTGGTCTACCGCAAGAACAGCGTCGTCAACTGGGATCCGGTTGACCAGACCGTGCTCGCCAACGAGCAGGTCATCGACGGCAAGGGTTGGCGCTCGGGCGCCGTGGTCGAAAAGCGCGAGATCCCGCAGTGGTTCCTCAAGATCACCGCCTACGCGCAGGAATTGCTTGACGGCCTGGACACCCTGCCGGGCTGGCCGGATGCCGTGAAGACCATGCAGCGTAACTGGCTGGGCCGCTCCGAAGGTCTGGAGATCACCTTTGACGTGGACGGCCAGGCCGAGCCGCTGAAGGTGTTCACGACCCGTCCCGACACCCTGCTGGGTGTGTCGTACGTGGCCGTTGCCGCCGAGCACCCGATCGCCTCGCGCGCCGCGGAAGGCAACCCTGGTCTGGCCGAGTTCATCGAAAGCTGCAAGGCCGGCGGTGTGTCCGAGGCCGAGCTGGAAACCCAGGAAAAACGTGGTTTTTACACCGGCGTCGATGCCGTGCACCCGATCACCGGCGAAAAGGTGCCCGTATGGGTCGCCAACTTCGTGCTGATGGGTTACGGCACGGGCGCCGTCATGGCCGTGCCCGGCCACGACCAGCGCGATTGGGAATTTGCCCAGAAGTATTCCCTGCCGATCAAGATGGTGGTCGTGGACCGCGGCGTGGTCGATGCGCTGGCCGAGCTGAGCCGCGACCTGGCCAAGGGCGACGGTACCGATGCGACCCAGCACGCGCTCGAGGGTGGCAGCACCGATGCCTACGCGCCGTCGGCGGCCGTGGAAACGGTCAAGGCATTTGAAACGGGCATCCAGGAAGCTGGCGCTTACACCGAGCACGGCTACCTGGTGAATTCGGGCGAGTTCGATGGCCTGGATTTCGACGAGGCGTTCAACGCCATCGCCACGAAGCTGCAGGCCGCTGGCCGGGGTGAGCGCCGGGTCAACTGGCGTATCCGTGACTGGGGTGTCAGCCGCCAGCGGTACTGGGGCTGCCCCATCCCGGTGATCTACTGCCCGCAATGCGATGCCGTGCCCGTGCCGGAAGACCAGCTGCCGGTCGTGTTGCCGGAGGACGTGGAGTTCTCCGGCGTGCAATCGCCGATCAAGGCCGACCCGGAATGGCGCAAGACCACCTGCCCGACGTGCGGCGGCCCGGCTGAGCGCGAAACCGATACGTTCGATACCTTCATGGAATCGAGCTGGTACTACGCCCGCTATACCAGCCCCGGCGCCAACGCGCAGGTGGATGACCGCGCGAAGTACTGGACCCCGGTCGACCAGTACATCGGCGGCATCGAGCACGCGATCCTGCACCTGCTGTACTTCCGCTTCTATCACAAGCTCATGCGCGACGAGGGCCTGGTGGCCAGCGACGAGCCGGCCACCAACCTGCTGTGCCAGGGCATGGTGATCGCCGAAACCTATTTCCGTAAGGAAGCCGACGGCCAGTTCACCTGGTTCAACCCGGCCGACGTGGACGTGCAGCGCGACGAAAAGGCGCGCATTGTCGGCGCGACGTTGCGTACCGATGGCAAGCCGGTGGAAATCGGCGGCATCGAGAAGATGGCCAAGTCGAAGAACAACGGCGTGGACCCGCAGGCGATGATCGGCAAGTACGGTGCCGATACCGTGCGCCTGTTCTCCATGTTCGCCGCGCCGCCCGACCAGTCGCTGGAGTGGAACGAGGCGGGCGTGGAAGGCATGGCCCGCTTCCTGCGCCGGTTGTGGCGCGATGTGACCACGCATGCGGAAGGCGGCAAGGGGCAGGGCGCGAACCCGGCCGGCGAGGCGGCGCGCAAGACGCTGCGCCGCCAGCTGCACGAGACCATCCAGAAGGTCACCGACGACATCGGCCGCCGCCAGTCCTTCAATACGGCCATTGCCGCGCTGATGGAGCTGCTGAACGCGCTGAACAAGTTCGATGACGTGAGCGACGAGGGCGTGGCCCTGCGCCAGGAAGCCTTCACGGCGGTGGTGCAGCTGATCAACCCGTTTACCCCGCACGTGTCGCACGCCCTGTGGCAGGCGCTGGGCCATGGCGAGGCGCTGGTGGAGGACGCCGGCTGGCCGGCCGTTGATCCGGCGGCGCTGGTCCGTGATTCGCTGACCTACGCGGTGCAGGTAAATGGCAAGCTTCGCGCTACCATCGAGGTGCCGGCCAACGCTTCGAAGGATGAAGCCGAGGCCATGGCTCGCGCCGTGCCCGTCGTGGCGGCGCAGCTGGAGGGCCTGGCCGTGCGCAAGGTGATCGTCGTGCCCGGCAAGATCGTCAACATCGTCGCAGGATAACCATGAGCCCGAACGTTCTCCGTATCGCCCTGGCCATCGCCGTCACCGCCCTGCTGGGCGCGTGCGGATTCCACCTGCGCCAGTCGGCGGCCCTGCCTGCGGGCATGGAGAAGGTGCACCTGACCGTCGCCGGCGGTGGCCGCCTCGAGCGCGAGCTCTCGCGTGCGCTGGGCAATTCCAACGCCACGGTGGTGGATAAGCCGGGCGCGGGCATCGCTGAGCTGGCTATCACCCAGAATTCGTTCCGTACCGATTCGCTCACGGTGAGCGGTACGGCCCGTGTCACGGAATACGCGGTGCGCTACCACGTCGAGTTCAACGCCAAGGGGCCCGATGGCACCCTCCTGGTCGCCCCGCAGCAGGTCGATATGTCGCGCGAGTTCAGCTACGACGCGACGAACACGATCGGTACCGCGGCGCAGACCGAGGAGTTGCAGCGCAGCCTGATCGGCGACATGGTCCAGTCGATCCTGTTCCGCCTGCAGGCCGCCCGCACCCATCCGCCGGCGCCCGACGCGGCCCCGGCTCCGTCTGCTCAGTAAGGCGCGGAAGCGCGGTGCCGATGCAGCCGGCCCAATGGCATAAGCACCTTGCCGGCGACCGGTTGGCGCCGGTGTACCTGCTGGTGGGCGAGGAACTTCTTGTACTGGAGGCCGCCGACGCGCTGCGCGCCACGGCGCGCCGCCTGGGCTACAGCGAGCGTGAGGTGCTCGAAGCCGACAGCCGTTTCGACTGGGATGACCTGGCCCGTTCGTCGGCCGGCCTTTCGCTGTTTGCCACGCAGCGCCTGCTTGACCTGCGCCTGGCCGGTGGCCGAGCGGGGAAGGAGGGTGGCGCCGCGATCACCGCGTTTGTCGATAACCCACCGCCGGATACCACGCTGCTGATTTCCGCCACCGAGTGGAGCACCAAGCATGAGGCCGCCTGGACCAAGGCGGTGGATCAGGGCGGGATCCAGGTCGTCTTCAATGCGCCGCGCCCCAACGAGTGGGGCCAGTGGATCGGCCAGCGCCTGTCGTCCCGTGGGCTTCAGGCCACGCCCGATGCCGTCGCCATGCTGGCCGAGCGGGTGGAAGGCAACCTGCTGGCCGCCGCGCAGGAAATTGACAAGCTGGTGGTGCTGGCGGGTGATCGCCGACTGGACGCGGCAACGCTGGAGAGCCTGGTCGCTGACAGTGCCCGCTTCGACGCTTTCAAGCTCACCGACGCGGCCTTTGCCGGTGACGGTGGGCGTGCCCTGCGCATCCTGGCGGGGCTGCGCGCCGAGGGCGATGAACTGATCGCACTCATGGGCTGGCTGGTCAACCAGCTGCAGCTTGCCCTGCGCCTGGCCAACGCGCGCGATTTCGCCGCGCAGGCGAAGGTGGAACGGCTTTGGCCCGCGCGGGAGCAACTCTTCCGCAAGGCGTTGCGCCGCGCGCCGCGCGAACATTGGCTTGCCTGCCTCGCACGCGCCGCGCGAATCGACCGCATGGCCAAGGGCCGTGAGCAGGGTGACCCATGGCTGGAGGCGGAGCGCCTCATCGCCGCGATCGCCGAGCCGCGTGCCGCGGCGGCTTTCGCATGAGCCACCTGCGCCCGCTCGCCATCCTTGGTGGGACCTTTGATCCGGTCCACAACGGCCACCTTCGGGCCGCCTGGGAAGCGGCGGAGGCGCTCGACGCCGAGGTGCGCATGGTGCCGGCGCGCACGCCACCCCACCGGCCGCCGCCGATCGCCGATGCCGTGGGCCGGGTGGCCCTGCTGCACGCCGCACTGGAAGGGCAAGCGCGCCTGGTCATCGATACCCGGGAGCTGGACCGCGACGGCCCCTCGTACACGGTGGATACGCTGGCCTCCCTGCGTGCCGAGATCGGGCCGGAACGGCCGCTGGTGCTGCTGGTCGGCGCCGATGCATTTGCCGGGCTGGCCTCCTGGCACCTTTGGCGCGAGCTTTTCGCCCTGGCGCACATTGGTGTGCTCACCCGCCCTGGCGGCGGCCATGCGCTTCCGGCAGAACTGGCCGCCTTCGTGGAGGGACGCCGTACGCCGCGCCTGCATGGGCCAGCCGGGCAGGTGATCGATATCGCCATTACTCCGCTGGACATTGCCGCCACGGCCATCCGCGAAGCGTTCGCCGCGGGCAACGAGCCCCGCTTCCTTATGCCGGAGACCTGCTTCGGCGATCCCGCGCTCCTTGAGCCTTACCGCGCGCTCGCCCTGTAGCACCGGGGCGCTCCGACAGTTAAAACGGGCTTGACGCAGCCCGGTGCGGCGGGGGGTATACTGCCCCCAACCCGGCATTCCGCCGCACGAGGTTTCCGTATCTTGAGTTCGTCCGCATCCCGCAAGGCCAAGTCGGCCGCCAGCAATGAGATTCTCCGCAAGCGCGTGATCGCGGCCCTCGAAGACCTCAAGGCCAAGGACGTTCGCGAAATCGACGTTCGTGGCAAGACCTCCATCGCCGACATCCTGTTCGTCGCCTCCGGCACCTCCGCGCGCCACGTGAAGTCCATCGCCGATGAGGTGGTGAAGTTCGCGAAGGAAGCCGGTGTCATGCCGCTGGGTGTCGAAGGGCAGACCGAAGCCGAATGGGTGCTGGTCGACCTGGGCGACATCATCGTCCACGTCATGCTCCCGCGTATTCGCGAGTTTTACGGCCTGGAGCGCCTGTGGACGGTGGGCGACGACGCCCCCGACGCCGCCGCCAACGATTGACCGCGCCTTGAAGGCGCGGCTTATCGCGGTCGGCGAACGCATGCCCGCCTGGGTGGCGGAAGGCTTCGCCGAATACCGTAAGCGGCTGTCGCACGAGCTGCCGCTGGAACTCATTGAGATCAAGCCGGGCGTTCGCGGCAAAGGTCGCGATGACGCACGCGCCATCGTCGATGAAGGCGCCGCCATCCTCGCGGCACTTCCTCGCGATATCCATGTGATCGCCCTCGATGGCCGCGGCAAGCTATGGTCCAGCGAGGAGCTGGGCGTGCAGCTTGAGCAATGGCGCATGGGTGGCCGCGATCTTGCCTTCCTCATCGGCGGCCCCGATGGCCACGCGCCCGATGTGCTGGCGCGGGCCGACCAACGGTGGTCACTTGGCCCGCTTACCCTGCCGCACATGCTGGTGCGCCTGGTGCTCGCCGAGCAGCTGTACCGGGCCACCACGCTGGTGGCCGGCCACCCCTACCATCGCGCGTAAAGGAATGCCCCGTGCTCTACCTGGCTTCGCAATCACCGCGCCGACGTGAACTCCTTGACCAGCTGGGCGAAAGCCACCGCACGCTCGATGTGGATGTGGAAGAGCGGCGCCAGCCGGGCGAGTTGCCGGAGGCCTATGTGAGCCGCGTGGCGCGCGACAAGGCCCTGGCTGGCCTTGCGCTCGTCGCCAGGGACTCCGACGCCCGCGTCCTTGGCGCGGACACCGAAGTGATCCTGGGCGACGACGTGTTTGGTAAACCGCGCGATGCCGCCGATGCCGCCGCGATGCTGCGCCGCCTTGCGGGCCGTGAACATCGCGTCGTGTCCGTTGCGTGGCTGGTCGGGCAGGGCGTGGAGCACAGCGCTACCTCGGTATCCACGGTGCGCTTCGCGGCCATGGACGAGGCAGCCATCGCCGCTTACGTCGCCACGGGCGAATGCATGGGCAAGGCAGGCGCATACGCCATACAGGGCCGTGCCGCCGCTTTCATTGAACACCTCTCCGGCAGCTATTCTGGCGTCATGGGGCTGCCGCTCTACGAAACTTCGCAGCTCCTGCGGGGTCAGTGACATGTTGTCGCCACGCAGCTATAAAGCGCGATGGCTTAAGGAAAAGGGGTGCCGGTGAGCGAGGAAATCCTGATCAATGTCACGCCGCGTGAGACGCGGGTGGCGATCGTCGAAAACGGCATGCTCCAGGAAGTGCACGTAGAGCGGGCGACCAAGCGCGGCTACGTGGGGAATGTCTACAAAGGGCGCGTTCAACGCGTCATGCCCGGCATGCAGGCGGTCTTTGTCGAGATCGGGCTGGAGCGCGCCGCGTTCCTGCACGCGTCCGATATCGTGCGCCCGTCGCTGCCTGCGACGGATGCGCCCGAGGGTGGCAAGTCGAATGGCCATGGCCCGGTGCCACCCATCAGCGAACTGGTGCACGAAGGCCAGGAAATCGTGGTGCAGGTGGTGAAGGACCCGATCGGCAGCAAGGGCGCGCGGCTTTCCACCCACCTCTCCATCCCTTCGCGCTACCTCGTACTCCTGCCGCATTCGCGCACCCTGGGTGTGTCGGTGCGCATCGAGGACGAGGCTGAGCGCCAGCGGCTGAAGGACATCATCACGCCCCTTATCGGCGAGAACCACCTGGGCTACATCGTCCGCACCAACGCGGAAGGGCAGTCCGAGGAATCGCTGGCGTTCGATGTGACCTACCTGAGCAAGGTGTGGCGCGTCGTGCAGGAGAACATCCAGAAGGCGAAGCTGGGCGAGCGCGTCTACGAGGAGCTTTCGCTGCCGCTGCGCTCGTTACGCGATTCACTCAACGATGGCATCGAGAAAGTCCGCGTGGATTCACGCGAGACCTACGAGAAGACGGTCAAATTCGTACAGAAGTTCATGCCCGTGCTCTCAGACCGCGTGGAACATTACTCGGGCGAGAGGCCGATCTTCGATCTGTACGGCGTGGAAGACGAGATCCAGCGCGCATTGCGCAAGGAGGTTCCGCTGAAGTCGGGCGGGTACCTCATCGTGGACCAGACCGAAGCGATGACCACCATCGATGTGAACACGGGCGGGTACCTCGGTACGCGCAACCTCGAGGAAACGGTGTACCGCACGAACCTGGAGGCGGCCCAGGCGGCCGCGCGCCAGCTGCGCCTGCGTAACCTCGGCGGCATCGTCATCATCGATTTCATCGACATGGTGGATGACGAGCATAAGCGCCAGGTGCTACGCATGCTGGAAAAGGGCCTGTCCCGCGACCACGCCAAGACCACGGTTTACCCGATGTCGGCGCTGGGCCTGGTGGAGATGACCCGCAAGCGCACTACCGAAAGCCTGGAGCGCCAGCTGTGCGAGCCGTGCCCTGCGTGCAGTGGCCGTGGCACGTTGAAGACGGCCGAAACCGTCATCTACGAGATTTTCCGTGAGATCACTCGCGCCGTGCGACAGTTCAATGCGCAAAAGCTGCTGGTGATGGCAAGCCCGAAGGTCGTTGGCCGCATCCTTGAGGAAGAATCGGCGGCGGTGGCCGAACTCGAGGAATTCATCGCCAAGAGCATCCGCTTCCAGGCGGAAGAGCATTATTCGCAGGAACAGTTCGATGTTGTTTTGCTCTAGGCGTGAGCCTCGTCGATGGGCGGGCCGGTGAATCCGGCCTGGCGCCATCGCGCACGTCGCCTGCGGTTTTTCCTCATCGGGTTGGTCGCAAGCGTGCTGGTCGCGCTCGCGATCGTGATGGCGCTCGGCCAGCTTTTGCTTCCACTGGCAGCGCGCTACCCCGCGCGCATCGCGGCCCTGCTGAGCGAGAAGGTGCACAAGCCGGTGCAATTCGCCTCCCTGGAGGGGTTCTGGCGGCCGACCGGCCCGCTCTTCGTGATGCGCGATGTCACCATTGGTGGCGATCCGGGCTCCCCCCCATTGCGCCTCCCGCAGGCGGCGGTGAAGCTCGATTTCGGTGGGCTGGTGCTCCCGTCGCGGCATCTGATCAACCTGCGCCTGCAGGATCTTCGGCTCGGCCTTCGTCGCGCACCGGACGGGCGCTGGAGCATCGATGGTTTCGCCGCCGGCGGCACGACCCAGAAAGTATCGTTCGGCAACATGTCGGTGGACCTGTGGCTCACCCGCACGCGTATCGATATCGCCGATGAAACCACCCATCACGATTTTGGCCTCGTCGCTGACCAGCTCCGCCTGAGCCTGCAGGGGCAACTCGTGCGCGTGGGTGGAACCCTGCGCCGCGAGAACGCCAGCGGCTTGTTGACGGCCGCGGGCCGCTTTGCGGCGGATGGATCGAGTGGCAAGGTGTATGTAAAGGGCGCCAATGTCGATTTCGCCGCCCTGACGGGTGATTTTGTCGCGGGCGGCTATGCGTTGGCCGGCGGCAAGGGCCGTTTCGAGACATGGCTGGACTGGCGTGATGCGCACGTCGTGCGAGCCACCTCCAGCATCGACCTGGATAACCTCGCGGTGCGCGGGCCTTCGCGTACGGTGAGCACCGCGGGGCTGCACGGCATCGTCGATCTGCACCGGTTCCCGAACGGCCAGCGTATCGACTGGATGGGGCGCGATGGCAGCGATGCCGCCATTGTCCTGCGCACCAACGGTGATCGCAGCGAGGGCACGCTGGTGGCACGCAAGCTCGAGCTTGCGCCGCTCGCACCGTGGGCGGGCCTGTTACCGCAGGTATCGCCCGCGCTGGCGCGCTGGCTGGGCGGCGGCAGGCCGCGTGGGCGCTTCGATACGTTACGCGCTGACTGGAATTCGGTGGACGGGCTGCGCTTTGCGCATGCCGCGTTCTCAGGCCTGGGTATTGATGCCAGTGGCAAGTTGCCCGGCCTCACCACGCTAAGCGGCGAGATGTTCGGTGATAGCGAGGCCATCGTGCTCTCGCTGCCGAAGCAAGCCACCACGATCGATGCCACCGGGGTGTTCCGCAAGCCGTTCGTCATGTCGGCGCTCGGCGGCGATATCGCCGTGTTCAACGACGATGCCGGTTGGCACATCGGCGTCGATGCGCTGGATTTCCGCGGTGAAGGCTTCGGCGGCCAGGCGCGTGGCGAGATGGTGGTGCCCGCGAACGATACCGGCCTGTTCATGGATATGTACGTCGCGCTCGGTGAGGGCGAGGTGCCGGCCGCCAAGCTGTTCTGGCCCATCCATTCCATGTCCGAGAGTGCGCAGAACTGGCTCAACCGCGGCCTTGTCTCGGGCCATATCGTCGGTGGTTCGGCCATGATCCGTGGCAACGTGCGCGATTTCCCGTTCAAGAACCAGGAAGGCCGCTTCGAAGCGCGCGCCCTGATCGACGATACCGTGCTCGATTACGGCGCGGGCTGGCCCAAGGCCGAGGGCCTGACGGCCGTGGCCAGCTTCATCGATAACGGCATGTACGTGGAAGCCAGCGAGGGCCATTCGCTGGGCAACGCCGCCAGTTCAGCGACAGCGGCCATTCCTGATTTTGCCGATGGCGTGCTCGACCTGCGGGTGAGCGGCGCGGGCACCGGCGGCAGCTTCATGGATTTCATCAAGAACAGCCCCATCGCGAGCAGCAGCCGCGACGAACTCGACAAGATGAAGCTCGGCGGCACCGGCGAGTTCGGCTTCAACCTGCTGCTGCCGCTGAAGGAATCAAAGGATTTCACGCTGGAGGGCAGGGCGAGCATCAAGGATGCCGACCTCGTTTCCGATGAGTGGAAGCTGCGCCTGGACAAGATCACCGGCCCCATGACCTTCGATGGCAAGGGCTTTGTCGCGAAGGGGCTGCAAACCCAGTTCCATGGCCAGCCGGCCAGCCTCGACCTGGCCATTGCCGGCGGCACGGGCGATCCGGCCAAGGTGCTTAGCACGGCGGTCACCGGTGCGTTTACCGTCGATGAAATGGTGTCTGACTACCCGGACCTGAAATGGCTGGGCGACATCGCGAAAGGCCGTGGCAATTTCCGCGTGGGTTTCGATCTGGCCCACACGGGCGACAAGAATGAACTGAGCCAGGTGCTGGCCGTCGATTCCGACCTGCGCGGTGTCGAGATGTTGATGCCCACGCCGGTGAAGAAGCCAGCGACGCAGCCTTTGCCACTTTCCGTGAAGCTGGCGCTGCCGATTGATGGCGCGCGGCTTGATATTGCGTTGGGCGATATCGTGCGCGGCCGCCTGCGCCTGGCGAATACCCGCAACAACACGCCGATCGCCGCGGCGTTCAACCTGGGCACCACGCCGCCGGACGTGATGCCCGCACAGGGTTACCTTTTCAGCGGGCACGCGGACAAGCTCGACGTGTCCGGTTGGGTTCAGTACGTGGTGGGGCTTTCCACGGGGTCGACCGGTCCGGGCCTGACCGGCCTGGACCTCGTGACCGACGACGCCGAGGTGTTCGGCCAGCACTTCAGCAACATGCATATCGTGGCGCGCCCGGGCCCGCGCGAGCTTAGCCTGCGCGTGGATAGCGACGGCCTGGCCGGCGCCATGACCGTGCCGAACGACGACCTGCGCCGCCGCGGCATCACCGCGCGCATGGATCGGATCTATTGGCCCTCATCGGACGATTCGGCGGATGCGGCAAAGAAGGGCCGCGCCACCGCCGGGCAGGTGGCGACGGCGGCGGTGACGGTCGCCCACGCCGAAGAAGCGAAGGACAAGAGCGGCAAGCCGCCGGCGAACACCAACGAAGCAGGTGTCGCGCCATCCAGCCTTCCGCCGCTGCACCTGCAGGTCACCGACATGCGCCTGGGCAAGGCGCGTTTGGGCGAAGCGCGCCTGGAAACATGGCCGACGGATGAGGGCCTGCATATCGACCAGTTGCGCGCCCAGTCGAAGAACGTGCAGATCACCGCCACGGGTGACTGGAACGGCGACGAGAAAACCAGCCACACACACCTGTCGATGGATTTTGCATCCGAAGATGTGGCGCGCATGCTCGATGCGCTGGGTTTTGCCGGCATCATGTCCGGTGGCCGCACCGAGGCGCGCCTGGATGCGACATGGCCCGGTGGCCCCTCGGCGCTGGCACTGGCGAACATGGATGGCACGCTGAAGATCAACGTCGCCAACGGCCGCATCCTCGAAGTGCAGCCGGGTGTGGGTCGTCTGTTTGGCCTGGTGTCGATCACCGAACTGCCGCGGCGCATGGCGCTCGATTTCGGCGATGTGCTGGGCAAGGGCTTTGGCTTCGACGCCATCACGGGCGATTTCAATTTCGCCCATGGCAATGCGAGCACGCAGAACCTGAAGATCCGGGCGCCTGCCGCGGAGATTTCGATCACGGGCCGCGCGGGGCTGAAGGCGCGCGACTATGACCAGGAAGTACTCGTGGTACCCCACGTCGGCAACAGCCTGCCTATCGTGGGTGCGCTAGCGGGCGGTCCCGTGGGCGCCGCGGCGGGCCTGGCCGTGCAGGGCATCCTGGGCCATGGCCTCAACCAGGCGGCACGCAAGCGGTACCACGTGACCGGCACGTGGGATAAACCGGTATTCACCCCGATCGACAAGGGCTTGCCGAGCACGGCAAGCCCACCCGTGCAGCCCGCCCCGTAGTCCGTTCCTCGCCGGCGCAACGCGTTCCGTGCAGGAACGCGCCTGCGCGCGATCGGATCCGCCGAGCCCGAAGGCGCCCAGCGCATCCGACTACGTCTTCGGCTTCCGAAACGGAAACATCTGCTGCTTCACGAACCCATCCGGCATGTAATCACCAACGACGACGCCGTACGTCTCCGGAAACACCTTCTTCGATTTCACCGCCGTGCCAAACAGGTAATCGAGGAACGCATAGTGCGCGGCGTAGTTCTTGTCGATCGCCTCGTCATCGGAGGCGTGGTGCCAGTGGTGGAAGTCCGGCGTGAGGGGAGGCAGTCGCCGCAAGCGCGTGGTTAGCGCGCCATCATCGGCACGGCGGACCTGCCTACAGCGCATGCGAGCGCGCTCCGACGAAGATCAGAGCCTGTCTCCGGCAGCCGATCTCCCTACTTGAAGATAGTATCGCCTAACGGTAATATCGTATGGCGATACTATTTTATGATTCAATCGTTCGGTGACACGGCTACACGTGACCTGTTCCGCGGAACCGGATGCCGCAGGTGGATGAGCATCCAGCGCGTTGCGATGCGAAAGCTGGCAATGCTCCATCGTGCGCAACGGCTGGACGACCTTCGTATACCGACGGGTAACCGCCTTAAGGCATTAAAGGGTGACTTCGCTGATTACCACAGCATTCGTATCAACGATCAGTTTCGTGTCGTATTCACTTGGCGCGACGGAAATCCCCACGACGTCAGCATTGTTGACTATCACTGAGGAGGCGGTGGCATGACGCGCGACGTTCCATACCCTCATCCGGGCGAAATCCTTCAGGAGGAATTCCTGGCACCGATGGGCGTGACGAAGTACCGGTTGGCGAAGGCCATCGGTGTGCCTGCCGCTCGCATCGGTGAAATCATTGCGGGTCGTCGTAGTATTACCATCGACACAGGCTTGCGTTTATCTCGTTTCTTCAGTCAATCCGAAGACTTTTGGCTTGGTCTGCAGGACGATTACGACCGCGCCATGGTGCGTCCTCAGCTAGCAAAAATACTCGAGTCGATCGTGCCATGGTCAGAAATGGCGACTTCTGGCGAGCATCGCGCGAAACCTCGTAACAAGGCTGCTGGCGGTTGAGCGTCAGTTTCGCGGCCGCTTCCCGTAACGACTGGCGGTCTTCAGGGCCGGTCCAGCTATCCCTCGCATGCCGTGCCAGAGTCGCCAGTCCGGGCCGCGGGGTTTAAGCTGGCCGCCCACGCCCCCATTCTGGGGATCTACTCGTTTACCCACCGGCAGCCCTGATGGATTCCCTGATCACCCTCGCCGAACGGCGCCTGCTCGCCCCGGGCGGCCTCGCTTCCTCCGACCTCGACCGCGTCTTCTCGCAGCTGATGGGCCCCTCCATCGACGCGGCGGACCTGTACTTCCAGCATTCGCGCAGCGAATCCTGGGTACTGGAAGAGGGCATCGTGAAGGATGGCAGCCACTCGATCGAGCAGGGCGTGGGCGTGCGGGCCATTTCCGGCGAGCGCACCGGCTTCTCCTACTCCGATGAAATCGTGCTGCCGCAGCTGCTCGAGGCCTCGCGCGCCGCACGCGCCATCGCCCAGGGCGGCGCTGGCGCCGGCAAGCCGTTGGCCCTCGCCACCGGCCGTGGCCTGTACCCGGCGATCGACCCGGTCGAGAGCCTGCCGAACGAAGACAAAATCGCGCTGCTGCGCGAGGTGGATGCCTACGCCCGCTCGCGCGATCCGCGCGTCAAGCAGGTGGTGGTAAGCATCGCCGCCACCATGGATACCATCCTGGTCGCAGGCTCCGATGGCACGCTGGCAGCCGACGTGCGCCCCCTGGTGCGCCTGAACGTGCAGGTGATCGCCGAGCAGGGCACCCGCCGTGAGCAGGGCCATGCGGGCGGCGGTGGCCGCTACGGCTACCGTGAGCTCATGGAAAACGGCCGCGCGCTGGCATTCGCCGAGGAGGCCGTGCGCCAGGCGCTGGTCAACCTCGAGGCGGTGGATGCGCCGGCGGGCAGCATGACCGTGGTGCTCGGACCGGGCTGGCCCGGTGTGTTGCTGCACGAGGCGATCGGCCACGGGCTCGAAGGCGATTTCAATCGCAAGGGCAGTTCCGCATTTGCCGGCCGTATCGGCCAGCGCGTTGCCGCCGAAGGCGTCACCGTGGTCGACGACGGCACGCTGCCGGGCCGCCGCGGTTCGCTGAGCATCGATGACGAGGGCACCCCGACCGAGTGCACCACGCTGATCGAAAACGGCACCCTCAAGGGCTACATGCAGGACAAGCTCAACGCGCGGCTCATGGGCGTGAAGTCCACGGGCAACGGCCGCCGTGAATCGTTCGCGCAGCTGCCGATGCCACGCATGACCAACACCTACATGCTCGCCGGCAATCGTGAACCGGAAGAGATCATCCGTTCGGTAAAGCGTGGCCTTTACGCGGTGAACTTCGGTGGTGGCCAGGTCGATATCACCAACGGCAAGTTCGTCTTCTCCGCCAGCGAGGCGTACCTGATCGAAGACGGCAAGGTGACGCGCCCGGTGAAGGGTGCCACGCTGGTCGGCGCCGGTCCCGAAGTGCTCACGCGCGTATCGATGATCGGTAACGACCTCGCGCTTGATGAAGGCGTGGGCGTGTGCGGCAAGGATGGCCAGAGCGTGCCGGTTGGCGTGGGCCAGCCGACGCTTCGTGTCGATGGCATGACAGTCGGCGGCACGGCTGCTTAATCGCCGACAATAGTTCTGCCCGATAGCCGCTCTTTGTAGGAGCGCGCTTGCGCGCGATGGGTTCGTGCCTCGAGCACCCATCGCGCGCGAGCGCGCTCCTACATTGTTTTTACGGTCTAGGACGAAACGTGCACGTGTCGACCAAGCGCGACCCACGTCACGGAACGCACGCGTACGGTACGAAAAGCCTCAGTTAGAGTGCACTTTAGTATTGTGGTCGTCATTGCTGCGGCGCGATGATCCGCCCGCAGACGGCGTATGGACGGCCAAATATCCAATAGCCACGGGCCCTTGGCGCGTGGCGGGAATTTGACTCCCACCCTTATCACGAAACGACGAAGTACGGCTGGCGCATGCGCCGGCCGGCGGTGTCGTGCGTGCGTGGAACGCCGCTGCTAACGGGCCAACCCACAGGGGACACTCCTCCATGACAATGCACCCCGCAGCACCCCCGGGGCATGCGAAACGAGCGCGGTTATCCGCTGTGCTCGCTGCGCTATGCCTGGGTGCGACGGTGACGGCACACGCCGTGACCCTCGCGCCTTCCGATCGCCTGGATGTGAACCTCGGCGCGCAGCCGTGGAAATACATCAAGCAGTACCAAAACCAGACGGGCCACGCACAGGTACCCAATGGTGACGATGGCGCTGCCATCAACTTCGATGATTCGACGTGGGAAACCGTCGGCATTCCCCATGCCGCGAACGACTTCACCACCTTCATCAACCAGGAATCCGGCGGTGGCCAGGGCAGCCTCGATGGCGAAACCAGCTGGTACCGTACGACGCTGAAAGACAGCGCGAGCTACGCCGGCCGCAAGGTGATGGTGGAGTTCGAAGGCGCGCACACCGGTGACCGGGTTTACGTCAACGGGCACTTCATCAAGGGCACCGGCGCACTGAACCAGGATGGCCAGGTCGATGCGAACGCGACCCATGTCATCGGCTTCATCCCGCACATCGTCGACCTCACGCCGTACCTGAAGTACGACGGTACCGATGTGATCGCAGTGAAGGTGAGCCGCAGCGGCGGTGGCTTCTTCCAGGACCCGGGCTTCTCCGGTTCGTTCCGTTTTGGCCAGGCCGAAGCGGGCCTGTTCCGCCCGGTCAAACTGCATGTCACCAACCTGGTGCACATTCCGGAAAACGTGTACGCGGGCCAGAACACCTGGGGCACCTACGTCGGCACCGAATCGCTGACCGACGACCACAAGAGCGCGGTGGTTCGCGTACAGACCAACGTGGTGAACGATCGCGAGGTGCCGGTAACGGTAACCCTCACCACGCAGATCGTGGACGCCAACGGCACGGTGGTCGCCAGCGACCAGCAGCAGAAGCAGCTCGCCCCGCACGTGGCTCCGGCGGATACGACGCCGGTGTTCGATGAAAAGCTGACGGTGAACAGCCCGACGCTGTGGTATCCGAACAACAGCATCTACGGCAAGCCATACATGTACAAGGTGCTGCATACGGTCAGCATCGACGGCACGGTGGTGGATGCGAAGCAGAGCCCGCTCGGCATTCGTGTCATCACATGGGACAAGGATTTCCCCTACGTCAACGGCAAGAAGCAGTACACGTGGGGCGCATCGGGCCGTTACGACTACCCGGCACTCGGTTCGAGCGTGCCCGAAGAGCAGCAGTGGCGTGACCTGCAGCAGCTCGCTGCCGCCGGTGGCAACCTGTGGCGCCCGGGCCATTCGCCGTCCAGCCCCGAGTTCGTCGAGGCCGCGGATGCGCTGGGCGTGTTCATCGTGCAGCCCAGCGGCGATGGCGAGAACGGCTTCTCCAACCGTTGCGCCGCCGGTGACGATGCCTGCGTGAACATGTGGAACATCAAGCGCGAACTGCACCGCGACCTGGTGATCCGCGACCGCAACCATCCGTCGATCCTTGCCTGGGAATCCAACAACGGCAAGATGGACACGAACTTCGCGGTAGAGCTGCGCACGATGGCCCGTAACTGGGACAGCATCGCGCCGCGCGCCGCCGCCGACCGTTCGCCGGACCCGGCCAATGGCGACATCCTGAGCTGCAGCAAGGCAGGTTGCGAAGAGGGCGTGCACCAGCAGTATCCGAACAAGCCCGCATGGGGCGCGGAGTACTGGGGCATCGGTTCGCAGCGCCATGCGTTCGATTACGAGCTCTCGTATGCGCTGAATTACCTCGTGCCGTATTCGAAGGGCCGCAAGGCGGGCACCTTCGGCATGGCGCAGTGGTACTTTGCCGATACCCCGGGCGAAACCATCGAGTTCGATGAGGGCACCGAGGACGCGACGCATTTCACCATCGCCAAGGACACCGGCGAGAAGCAGTTCGTGCACAACGTGCGTTCAATCGGCAGCTCCATGGTCGACCAGAACCGCTTCCCCCGCATGATGTATTACATCTACCAGTCGGTGTGGACGCCGTTCGAAGTGAAGCCGGTGGTGAAGCTGGCGCATCACTGGAACCGTTCCGGCGATATCCAGGTGAACGCGTTCAGTAACTGCCCGGCCGTGCGCCTGCTGGTGAATGGCGTGCCGCAGGGCAGCGACCAGAAGCCGAACAACTGGGATTCGATCGACCAGGCCAGCTACGACGTCGAGAACTCGGGCAAGGATCCGGATACGGGCCACATCAAGGGCTCGGCGCAGGCACAGAAGACCACCGGTCTTCCGGGCCAGGTGCACTGGAACCTCACCTGGCAGGCGGGTACGGCGACGGCGCAGTGCATCGACGCACTGGGTGCGGTGGTGGACGACGCCAACGGTTCGCCGGTGCAGGACACGCTGACCACCGCCGGCAAGGCCGATCATATTGCGCTGAGCGTGGTGCCGGAGCTGGTGAAGCCCGATGGTACGGCGTTCGCCGTCACCGCCAATGGTTCGGATGCCGCCTTCATCGTTGCCCGCGTGGTCGATAAGGATGGCAACACCGTGCCGGAGGGCTCGGATGTCAACGTGACCTTTGAAGTCACGGGCGGTGCGTCGCTGGTGAACTACCAGGGCGGCACGCAGCAGCTGGTCGATTGGACCGGTGGCCACACCATGAACGGTGATGGCACGGAAGAGCCGATCCACGGCTACCACGCACCCGGCGACCATGAGCTGAAGTTCGAAGGTGGCCTGCAGAAGATCGCGCTGCGTACGAAGTTCGATACGGGCACCGTGACCGTCACCGCGACGGCCGCCGGCCTGCTGCCGGGGAGCGCATCGTTCAACATCACCCCGGTGCCGAAGGCATCGCAAGGTGCATCGGGGCCGCCGGCCATCATCGCCAACCCGATCGAAGATGACGTGACCCAGGGCTTCCCGGGGCACTTCTCGGTGACCGCCACGGGCGAAGCCCCGCTGACCTTTACCTGGAAGCGCAACGGCCAGGAGATCCCGGGTGCCAACGCCGCCAGCTACACCACGCCCGCTTCGGCCATGACCGACAACGGCGCGGCTTACACGGTGGTGGTGCACAACGCGAAGGGTGACCAGGAATCCACGCCTGCGATCCTGAAGGTGTTCACGGCGCAGCAGGTGGTGATCAGCCAGCAGCCCGTGGCGCAGGGCGTCGATGTGGGCCAGCAGGCGCACTTCGCCGTGACCGCCACCGGTTCGCCGAAGGTGACCTACCAGTGGATGCGCGGCAACACCGCCATTGCGGGCGCCAACGGCCCGACGTACGACACGCCGGTGCTGACCGCCGCCGATGGCAATGTCGATTACGCCGTGGTGGTATCCAACCCGCTGGGCGATACACCGTCCACGCCGGCCCACCTGACCGTGAACGCGGCACGCCAGCCGGTGATCACCGGCCAGCCGGGTAACGTTCGCGCTAACCCGGGCCAGAGCGCCCAGTTCACCGTGGCCGTCGCGGGCTCCTCGCCGTTTCACTACAAGTGGACGCACGATGGCCAGCCGGTGGGTGATGACAGCGCGACGCTTACCGTTTCCAACGTGAGCCTGAGCGACGTGGGCAACTACGTTGTCGTCGTGACCAACATCCTGGGCGACACGGCCGCCGCGACCAGCAATGCGGCCGCGCTGACCCTGGCCCCGCCGGGCGCGAACCTGGCCCGCCAGAAGGTGACCTACGCCAGCGGCGTGGAGAACGTGCAGGGCACGCCCGCCGCCGGTGCGGTGGATGGCGACGACAAGGGCACGCGCTGGGCATCGGAGCAGAAGAACGATGCCGCCTGGTTCACGGTGGACCTGGGCGCGGTGCGCTCGTTCAACCGCGTGGTGATCAAGTGGGAGAACGCCCACGCCGCGCAGTACAAGATCCAGTACTCCAACGACAAGGACACCGGCTACCAGGATTGGGTCGAGAACGACACCAGCCTCGGCGGCACGGAAGACATGACGGACAAGCGCGTTTCGGCCCGCTTTGTGCGCATGCAGGGCATCAAGCGCGCCACGGACTACGGCTACTCGTTCTACGAGTTCGAAGTCTACGACTCGCCGACCTGCTGCCAGGATGGCGACCGCTACACCGTGCAGGACACCAACCATGTCGTGGATCACTTCAGTGGCCTGACCTGGGAGCGTGCCCAGCGTGGCCTGGCCGACCAGGGTGCGCAGTACAAGCAGTCCAACGCGATTTCGGACTGCAAGGCCGCCACCGCCCGTCTGCCGACGCTCGATGAAGCGCTGGCTGTCGCTGGCCAGAACCTGTCGACGAATGCGTTCCCGCAGGCGTGGACGATCTGGACCTCGACCGATGATCCGACCGATACGCAGTACGCGTACCAGGTCGCCTCGGATGGCTCGACGTTCCGCCTGGTGGCGGAGAACAACCCGTCGCATGCGCTGTGCGTCACCGGTACCACGGTCGTGGCCCCGGCAATCACGGCGGACCCGGCCGCGCAGAAGGCAGGCGTGGGCCGTTCGGCACACCTGGCCGTCACGGCGAGCGGCGACGGCCCGCTGGCCTACAACTGGTACCGCCACCTGCCGCAGGCCGATGGCACGTTCGTGGATGAACTCGCATCGTCGACGACCGATGGCACCTATGCCACCCCGGCGCTTGCCGCGGCGGATAACGGCACGCAGTACATGGTGCGCGTGGTGAGTGCGAAGGGCCTCACGACCCAGAGCAAGTTCGCCACGGTTACCGTGGATAACTCCACCGATGGCTTCGACCCGCCGGCATGGCAGCAAGGCACGGCCACGCAGCCGGGCAATGGCGGTACGGATCCCGGCCAGCCGGATAACCCCGATGGCCCGGGTACACCGGGTGACGGACAGGGCGGCGTGAATGTCGCCGTGGGTGCGGGTGCTACTTCCAGTGGCAACGAAGACGACGGCTACCTTGGCCCGAAGGGCGCGGTGGACGGCGATTTCACCACGCGCTGGGGTTCCAAGTTCACGCCGACGGCGTGGATCCGCCTGGACCTGGGTTCGCAGAAGACGTTTGACCACGTGCTCTTGCGTTGGGAGCGTGCCCATTCGACGTCGTACATCGTCGAAGTGTCGAACGATGATGTGAACTACACGGCGGTCACTCCGCAGCCGGTCGCCGGCAAGGGTGGCGTGGAACGCGTGGACTTCTCCGCGGTCACCGCACAGTACGTGCGCATGACCAGCCTGGCGAAGAACACGGATTACGGCGTATCGCTGTATGAGTTCGAGGTGTACGCGGCCGCCGCGCCGACGTTCGTGAGCCAGCCGCAGGCGCAGTCCGTAACCGCGGGCCAGCCGGTGAGCTTCGCTGTGAGCGTCAAGGCGAACGGCACCGTGGGCTACCAGTGGCGCCGCAACGGTGCCGCCGTCGGTGGTGCCAACCAGGCCACGTACTCGTTCACGGCCACGCTCGCCAACGCGGGCAGCTATGACGTGGTGGTGACCGATGCCGCCGGCCGTACCGCGACCAGCCAGCCTGCCACGCTCGCCGTGCAGCAGCCGGTGCAGCAGACGCCGCCGCCGGTGTCGTCCGATGCCAACCTGGCCCTGCACCAGCCGGTACTCGCCTCCTCGGAGGAGAACCCGGTGGCGTTCAAGGCCGCCAACCTGACCGATGGCGACATCGGCACGCGTTGGTCGTCGCAGTTCAATGATGATGAGTGGGTGCGCGTTGACCTGGGCGCCGTGAAGACGGTGAACAAGGTGGTGCTGACGTGGGAGAACGCCCACGCCGTGAACTACCTGATCGAGGTCTCGCTCGATGGGCAGTCCTGGCAGGTGGCCGATGCGAAGATCGGCAGCAACGGTGGCGTGGAGACGCTTTCGTTCACCCCGGTCTCTGCCCGCTACGTGCGCATGCACGGCCAGACCCGCAACACGCAGTACGGGTACTCGTTGTGGGAAATGGAGGTGTACGGCACGGTGGATGGCACCGATCCGACACAGCCGCAGCAGCCGGTCGGGAACGATCCGTCGGAAGGTTTCAACTACGACACGTACCCGGGCTTCATCGGTACCCAGCTGCGCAACGCTACCAACGGCAAGTGGCGCGACGACCAGGTCTACGTCGCTGTGATCGGCCGCGACCCGGTCACCCAGGTGTTCTCGTGGGTGAAGCCGGATGGCACGCTGACCGCCGCAAAGGTGGAAGACAACGACGGTGCCGGTCATCTCACCAAGAATGGCCAGAACTACCCGAACTACTTCTTCACGCTGGCCCAGGCGAAGTTGCTGAAGCTGCCGAAGATGGATTCGGGCCGTATCTTCGTGTCCGTCGGTGAGCCGATGTACATCAAGATCCTGAAGGCCGCCGACGATACGATCGGTTTTGCGGGCCCCAACCCGTTGAACACCACCGATCCGAACATCGGCGTGTACTACGACTGGTACGAGTTCACCTGGAACAACGACGCGATCTTCATCAACACCACGCAGGTCGACCAGTTCTCCATCCCGCTTTCGCTGGATGTGTATGGCGGCAACAAGACACGCCATGTGAACTCGGGCATTACCCAGACCCGCGCCGAGATCTTCGCGGCGTATAACCAGGAAGTACCGGCCGAGTTCCAGCTGACCGAAGCCGACCCGATCCGCATCCTTGCCCCGGGCAAGGCGCAGTTCGACGTGGGCAAGCCGCAGGAGCATTACTTCGACGCGTACATCGATAGCGCCTGGACGTATTACCAGTCCCACGTGCTTGAGATGACGATCGGCGCCAAGCAGTTCGAAGGCACCGTGGTCGATGGCGTCCTCACGTTCCGCCACACCAACTGGGCGGATACCAAGGAAGCCAACGAAGCCGAAGGCATGCTGTTCAACGTGCAGAAGCCGACCACGCAGGATGTGCTGGAAGGCAAGGGCGCACTGGCCCGTTCGAACGACCCGTGGGGCGTCGAAGGCCAGCTCGAAGCGCAGATTTGCGCGGCGTTCAATCGCCACGTCATGGAAGATGCCGATGAGTGGAAGGATTCTTCCACGTTCTACCTGCAGTCGCCGGCGAACTATTACGCGCGGTTCTGGCACCTGCATGGCGTGAATGGCAAGGCGTACGGTTTCGCATACGACGATGTGTCCGACCAGAGCTCGACGCTGATCGAGCCCCAGCCGGAGCATCTCGAACTCGGGATCGGCTGGTAAGCAGCAACGTCAGTAGAACGAAAGGGCGGTGAGGGAAACCTCACCGCCCTTTTTTTTGATTCATCGTCCTGGTCGTTCGCCGGATCGCGGCTACCGAGGCGCGACGTAGCTCGCGCCAGGCATCAATCCTCGGAGGCTTCGAGTTCCTTCAGGATCCGGTAGATCTCGCGGAACGCATGCAGGGGCTTGTTGGCCTCGCGCTCGGCGCGGGCCTGGCGCACCAGCGAACGCAGGTGCTGGCGGTCCAGCTCCGGGTGCTTGTCGAACAGCTCGCCCAGCGCGGCGTCGCCGCCCTCCAGCAGCTTCTCGCGCGCCGCTTCCAGGCGGTGCATGTGCGCGGCTTCCTGGCGCTGGCGGTCGCGGTCCTCGCCCAGCGCGGCGCGTGCGTCGGTGAACGCCTCATCGCCGTGCCGGCGCATCATCTTGGCCAGGTACGCCATCTGCCGCTTGCGGGCGATGTGCGCGGTGACCTTACGGGTACGCCCGATCTCGTCGATGATGTCTTCAGGCAGGTTCAGCTTGGGGATGCGCGAGGGCGGCAGGTCCACCAGCTGGTTGGCCAGCTTGAGCATATCCAGCGCATTGCGGCGCTGTTCGCTGCGGCTGGGGCCAAAGTCCTCTTCATCATCGTTTTGCGGGCGATCGTCCCACGGCCTCATGGCGTTGCCTCCTCACCTTCGAAGGCAAAGCGCGGCTGCACGCGGCCTTCGTGTTCTACGGTTTCCGCGAACATGGCCGCGGGGCGCACCCACAGGCCGTGTTCGCCATACAGAGCCTGGTACACCACCAGCTCCTCCATGGTTTCGCTGTGCCGGGCGGTGCCCAGTACGCGGTAGGGCATGCCCTTGAAGTGGCGGTAGTAGCCGACACGGATGCTCATCAGGTTTCCATGGCACCATGGGCGGTGCGTTGCTTTGGATTCGGGCGGCGCGACCCCATTAAGGGATATTGGCCGCCTGCGGCCTGCCATTCTAACCGCCAGCCCCCGGGAAGCCCACGTGAGCCTAGTTTCCACCCGCGACACCAGCCACCAGGACCTCGACCGCCTCGCCAGCCTGGCCGAGGATACGATCCGCCGGGCGCGCGCCGCGGGCGCCACCCAGGCCGAGGTCTCCGCCAGTGTCGATGTGGGCCTGAACGTGAACGTCCGCCTGGGCGAGGTGGAAACGGTCGAACACACCCGGGACCGCGGCTTCGCCCTTACGGTGTTTTTCGGCAAGCGCAAGGGCTCGGCCAGCACGGCGGACCTGAACCCGGATTCGATCCAGGCCACGATCGACCAGGCCTGCGCCATCGCCCGCTTCACCGAGGAAGATCCGGCCGCCGGCCTGGCCGATGCGGACCGCATGGCCACGGTGTTCCCGGACCTGGACCTGTGGCACCCGTGGGACATCGACGTGGATGCCGCCATCGCGCTCGGCTGCGATATCGAGAACGCGGGCCGCGACCTGGATGGCATCACCAATTCCGATGGCGCCAGCGTCAATGCCGGGCAGAGCCTGTCGGTATACGCCAACTCCCACGGCTTCCTGGGCCGCGAGCGTGGCACTCGGCACTCGCTGTCGGTGGCCCTGATCGCCGGCGATGACGACGGCATGCAGCGCGACTACTGGTATGACAGCGTGCGCGATGCCACCCAGTTCATGGATGCCGCCGCCATGGGCCGCAAGGCGGCCGAGCGTACCCTGTCGCGCCTGGGCGCCCGCCGCCTCAGCACGCGCCAGGCCCCGGTCCTGTTCGCTCCCGAGATCGCCCGGTCCCTGATCGGTCATCTGCTGGGCGCGGTTAGTGGCGGGTCGCTGTATCGCCGCTCAAGCTTCCTGCTGGACCACGTGGGCAAGCAGGTGCTCCCGTCGTGGCTGACCATCGATGAGAAACCCCTCATCCCGCGTGGCCTTGGCTCATCGGTATTCGATGCCGAGGGCGTGGCCACGGTGGATTCACCGCTGATCGTCGATGGGGTGCTTTCGCGTTACATCCTTGGCAGCTATTCCGCCCGCAAGCTGGGGCTGCAGTCCACCGGCAACGCCGGCGGCGTGCACAACCTGCTGGTGGGCAACGGTGGCGATAGCTTCGAAGCCATGCTGAAAAAGCTCGGCACCGGCCTGCTGGTCACCGAGGTGATGGGGCAGGGTGTCTCTATCATCACGGGCGATTATTCCCGTGGCGCCTCGGGTTTCTGGGTGGAGAACGGCGAAATCGCCTACCCGGTGGAAGAGATCACCATCGCCGCCAACCTGCGCGACATGTACACGAACCTGGTGGCCGTGGGCGGCGATGTGGATCACCGCTCGCATATCCTCACCGGCTCGTGGCTCATCGAAAACATGACCATCGCAGGCGAGTAAACCGCCGGGGGGCAGGCATGACTTCCAGCCCCCCGTGCCGCAAGTCTTGTTGACACGGGCACGGGGCAAAGGGAGAGTGGGGCCGACATCGCCCAGGGAGTCGTGCCATGAGTACCCCGTCCGATCAGGTTCCGCCGCCGCCCGCGCCGCCGCCGTACGATCCCGTACCGCCGCCCGTGGCCGCCCCCAGTTCCGATGACAAGAACATCGCGATGCTCACGCATCTGTCGGGGCTGGTGTTTCACGTCATCGTCCCGCTGATCGTCTGGCTGGTCTTCAAGGATCGCGAAGACAAGCAGTACCTCGTGCGCGAGGCGAAGGAAGCCCTGAACTTCCAGATCACTATCGTGCTGGCCTATTTCATCGGCGGCATCCTTACCATCATCCTGATCGGCGGCCTCATCGTGTTCCTGGCCTGGATCGCGAACGTGGTGTTCTGCATTGTCGCCGCGTTGAAGGTCAGTTCGGATAACACGTATCGCTATCCGTATACGTTGCGACTGATCAACTGAGCACGCCTACAAGGCAACAGAAGAGGCCCGCAGAAGCGGGCCTTTTTTGTTGGCATACGCCTACAGACGAACACGAGGCACCCCTGCTTAAATGCGTTTCGCGAACGGCCACGCTAACCCCACTGGCAATCATGTTGGGGGTACCTTGATATGGGAACTGGCGTTTGTCGCGGCTCTGGTGCTCAGCGCAGGGCCTATCGTGTTCTGAAGCAGAAGGACTTCGCCCGATGGCAGCTAGCCGAAGCATTGCCGGATGCCGCGCTTTGCAAGGCGGTGCACGAGATGGAGCTAGGCCTTGTCGATGCCGACCTGGGCGGCATGCTCTTCAAGAAGCGCATTGCACGGGCAGGTCAAGGTAAACGCGGGGCCTACCGCGCAGTGCTCTCGGCCCGTATCGGCAACAGATATGTGTTCTTGCACGGTTTTGCGAAGCGGGATGTTGGAAACATATGCCGCGCAGAGGCGGTAGCGTTACGAATGGCCGGAAAGGCATTCCTGTCGATGTCTGCGGGCGCGCTGATTAAGGCGTGCGCGGACCTGGATCTCATGGAGGTGTGTTGTGAGTCTCATCATTGAATCCATGCGCGGAAGCATGGTGTCGCTGTACCGCAAGGGTCTCATCACCGAAGAAGCGATGAACGAGTTCAACGCGGCGTGTCCGCTCCCCCTGCATGCGCCAACCACGCGCGGTGCCTGTCGCGTACGGGAGGCCCACAGGGCTGACGAGGTCACTGAAACGGTGGGGTAAATCGGCTTGCGCCGGGCCGCCGCGGTCAGTGGCCGCGTGCGGCCGAGTACCTTGCGAGGTCGGCCAGCCACTCGCCGCGGTCACCCAGCGGGGAGATGGCATCCAGTGCTTCATCGACCAGCGCCACCAGGCGCGCACGCGAGGCGTCCAGGCCGATGATCGAGGGGAACGTCGGCTTGTCGGCCGCCGCATCCTTGCCGGCCGTCTTGCCGATGACCGCCGATTCGCCCTCGATGTCGAGGATGTCATCCCGGACCTGGAAGGCCAGGCCCACGGCGTGGCCGTAACGGTCCAGCCGTTCGAGCAGCGCTGTATCGCGGCAGCCGGCGGCCAGCGCGCCCAGGCGGACCGAGGCCCGGATGAGTGCGCCGGTCTTGTACGCGTGCATGCGCTCAAGCTCTTCAAGCGTGAGCTTACGGCCCACGGCGGAGAGATCGAAGGCCTGGCCGCCGGCCATGCCCTCGGCGCCGCACGCAGCCCCCAGCGTGCGCAGCATGGCAATGCGTTGCGCCGGGTCATCGCCCTCCGGCGTTTCCGCCAGGATCTCGAAGGCCAGCGCCTGCAAGGCGTCGCCCGCCAGGATGGCCATGGCCTCACCAAATACGATGTGACATGTCGGCCGGCCGCGGCGCAGGTCGTCGTCGTCCATGGCCGGCAGGTCGTCGTGGACCAGCGAGTACGCGTGGATGATTTCGACAGCGCAAGCGGGCGCGTCGAGGACCGGACCATCACTCCCCAGGGCGTGGCCAGCCGCGTATACCAGCAAGGGGCGTAGGCGTTTGCCGCCGCCGAGCACGGCATAGCGCATGGCCCGGTGCAGTTCCACGGGGGGCAGGTCGTCGCCGGGCAGGACGCGCGCGAGCGCGTCATCGGCCCGGCCGGCCAGCGCCTTCAGCGGCGCCGGCAGGTCAGTCGTTGCGGGAATCAAAGGGTTCGGCGGTATCGGGGGCTTCGGGATCGAGCAGCAGGCGCACGCGCAGTTCCGCCTGCTCCAGCGCGGTTTGGCATTGCCGGTAAAGGCCGATGCCGCGCTCGAAGGATTTCAGCGAATCGTCCAGGCTGAGCTCGCCGCCTTCCATGCGCGTGACCAGTTGTTCGAGCTCATCGAGCGAATGCTCGAACTCGGCAATGGACGAGGCGGGAACGGGGGCGGCTGGGGACTTCGGCATGGCGGCAAAACTAGCTCACCTAGGCGTTTGGATCAATCGCCGCGATGCCACAGGGGGAACGTACCGGCTGCTTCGAACACCGGTTTTCCGGCTTCGCTGACCCAGCGGTCGGCCACCGCGAGCACGGCATCCCCATCCACTACCAGCGGCATGCGCGGGCGCTCCCAGGGTGGGATGCCGCCGCGCTGCAACAGGTCGCGCAACTCCCGTGTATGGCGATCACCCACGGGCTTCAGTGTCTCGCCGCCGAGGCGATAGCGCACCGTGACCGCCCGGGTTAGCCGGTGGCCACCCAGCGTCAGCGAGCCCCCGCCAGGCAGCGCCAGTGGCTCCCCCCGCCATGGTGACGACCAGGTGGCGTCAAACGGCCTCTGTCGTGGCATGGCCCACAACCGCCCGCGCCACACGCGCACCTCGGTATCGAGCCACCCGACCAGGGGTAGCCGCTCGGCAGCGGCCTCGCGTGCCTGCCGCTCCAGGGTCTCGCGCTGGGCCGTGGTAGGTGCCGAAAGGCCGGCCGCATGCAGCCAGTGGTCCAGCAAGGGGCCGCGCCAGGCATGCGGCAGGTCCAGCCATCCCGCCGCATCCAGGCTGCCATCGCTCCCACGCAACTGTGTGTAGGCCCCGAGCCAGCCATCGCGGAGGCAGGCGGCTGCTTCCTCACACAGGCGGGCGCTATGGACGACGCTTTGCGATGCGTGGGGCCAGTGTTCGCGCAGGGCCGGCAGGACCGTCCCGCGAAGCCAGGCACGTGCCACCCGCGGGTCATCGTTGGAAGGGTCGTGGATCGTGTCCAGGGCATGTAGCGCGACATGATCGAGCAGGGCTTCCCTGGGCAGGCCAAGCAGTGGGCGCCATTGCCCGCCCGCGCCCAGCGGGCGCAGTTCGCGCATGCCAGCAAGGCCCTCGGGGCCGGCACCACGCATGAGTTTCAGTAGTACCGTTTCGACCTGGTCATCGCGGTGATGGGCCAGCACCAGGCGCTCGCCTGGGCGCAGCGAGGCGGTAAACGCAGCACGCCGTGCGCGCCGGGCCGCGCCTTCGATCCCTTCGCCGCGGCTAAGGTCAACACTGACCCGCACGGATTCGAAAGGAACACCAAGTGACTCGCAGAATCGCCGGCAGTGGACGGCCCACAGTCCACTCTCGGCGTGCAGGCCGTGGTCGATATGCAGTGCGCGCATCGGAGGGCGCGGGCCATGCAGGGCCAGTGCGTGCAACAGCGCGGTGGAATCGGGGCCACCGCTGTAGGCGACGACCAGTGGCGTGTCGTCCAGATCCGCCAGTGCGGCGGCGAGATGATCGGATAGCGTGATACTCATTTTCCCTTGGAGCGCAGTTTCACATACACATGCTTGGCACTGCCGTGCTGGCGTTCTTCCACCTCGAACAATCCAATGCCGTGGATAAGACCGCTTAGCTTGGCGTAGCCGTAGTTGCGCGAATCGAAGTCAGGCATGCGCTTGTTCAGGATGCTGCCGACGCCACCCAATGCGGCCCAGCCATTCTCATCGGACGCATCCTTGATGGCGTTACGCAGGCCATTGAGGAGCTTGGTGTCGCCACGCAACTCACTGATGGACAGCGGCGCCTTGCTGGCCTTGTCGTCATCGTCGTCATCCGCGTTGACCAGCACCTCGGTGTAGATGAACTTGTCGCACGCCGATACGAACGCCTTGGGCGTTTTCAGCTCGCCGAACCCGTACACGATCAGGCCGGCTTCGCGGATACGCGAGGCAAGCCGTGTGAAATCGCTGTCGCTGGAGACAATGCAGAAGCCATCGAAGCGTTCGGCGTAAAGCAGATCCATCGCATCGATGATCATGGCCGAATCGGTCGCGTTCTTGCCTGATGTATAGGCGAACTGCTGGATGGGCTGGATCGAATGGTCGAGCAGGGCAGCCTTCCAGCCGTTGAGGTTGGGGCCGGTCCAGTCGCCGTAAATACGTTTGACGTGGGCGGTGCCGTATTTGGCGACCTCGGCGAGCAGGCCATCCACGATGGCCGGTCGCGCGTTGTCCGCATCGATCAGCACGGCGAGCTTATCGGTGACGTCGTTTGCCATGGCCGGCTCCTTGGGGCGTTTGTCGATGGTAGCGCGGCACCGTGACCGTTGGGGTGCTTCCTGGATGCCCTCATGGCGTGTAGGTGCGCGCCTGGCTTCGTGTAGGCGGGGTGGCATTGAGCGGATGGGATGTGCACATTGCGCGTGGGGGCATGGATCCCGCCCCCGTTCACTCATCACAAAGGACTGACATCATGAAAGCCAACAACCCGGTTACCCGGCGCGTTCGTCCCTCCACCCTGGTGCTTGCTGCGGCCGCCTGCTTCGGTGCTGGCGTGCCTGTGGTCGCGAGCGCCCAGCAAACCTGGTCGGGCGTGGAGCATGTCGCCGCCGCGCCCGGCACGTATCGGCTGCATGGGCCTGGCTTGCCCAAGTCGCGCACGATTGCCCTGGGTGAGGTCGGAAAAACGGTTTCGTTCCCGGTGAAAGGCGTGGTCTACGACATCAAGACCACGGTGGTCGCCGGTGCCGACCCGGCCACCGTAGCCGGCACAGCGGAACTCCTGGATGCGGACGGACGCGTGCTGCTCACGAAGGAGGCCAGCGCGAAGGCCAGCGAGGGAGCGCCAGGTGCCCTGGATATTCGGCTGTACGCGTCGTTTGTCAGGAACGCGACGGCCATGCGCATCACCTACGAAGCCCTCGGCGGCACGGATGTATCCATCGCGGGGGTAAGCGTCGACCGCACCGTGGCCTCACGCGAAATCATCGAGATCGACTTCGATTGAGGTGACGCAGGCGGGGAGCGGCTCTGCCGCTTCCCGCTACGGCCGGCTTATTCGGTGAACGCGCCGTAGCCACGCAGGCGCTGGTAACGCTTTTCGAGCAACTCATCGACCGGCAGCTTCTCCAGCTCGTCGAGCTGGTTAAGTAGTACTGCCTTGAGCCGCGTGGCCATGGATTGCGGATTGCGATGGGCACCGCCCAGCGGCTCGCGCACGATCTTGTCGATCAGGCCGTTTTCGAGGATGCGCGGGGCGGTGAGGCCCATGACCTCGGCCGCATCCTTCGCCTTGTCGGCGCTTTTCCACAGGATGGAAGCGCAGCCCTCGGGCGTGATGACCGAGTAGGTGGAGTACTGCAGCATGATCGTGCGGTCGCCCACGCCGATGGCCAGCGCGCCACCCGAGCCACCTTCACCGGTGACGGTGCAGATGATGGGCACGCGCAGTTCAGCCATTTCGAGCAGGTTGCGGGCGATGGCCTCGGACTGGCCACGCTCTTCGGCGTTGATGCCCGGCCATGCGCCAGCGGTATCGATAAAGGTGAACACCGGCATCTTGAAGCGTTCGGCCAGCTTGAACAGGCGCAGCGCCTTACGGTAGCCCTCAGGGCGCGGCATGCCGAAGTTACGCTTCACCTTGGTTTTGGTGTCGCGGCCCTTCTGGTGGCCCACGATCATGATGGAGCGGCCGTTGATACGGGCCAGGCCACCGACGATGGCCTGGTCATCCGCGAACATGCGGTCGCCCTTCAGCTCATGGAATTCCTCGCACATGCCCTGGATGTAATCCAGTGTGTACGGGCGCGCCGGATGGCGCGACACCTGGCTGACCTGCCATGGGGTGAGGTTGCGGAAGATCTCAGCGGTCTTGATCTTCAGCTTCTCGCGCAGGCGCGCCACTTCCTCATCGATGTTGAACGCCTGACCACTGCTGGCATGGCGAAGTTCTTCGATCTTCGCTTCCAGCTCAGCAATGGGTTGTTCGAAATCGAGGAAGTTGGGATTCATGGAATACGGAGCATCCGGGCAAGACTGAGCATTATAGCCGGGCCGGGCGGTGGGTGGTGTGCGCTGCCGTACGGTGCACGCTGCGGCGCTAACTGTATGAATGGAAAGCGTTTGCCGGGCAGCGCCCGCACGGTGGCCGGCGTGGCGTCCCACGGCAGGTGGCGCGAGACCTGCCTCAAATGTACGAATGTCCTTCAGTTTGTGTAGGTGATCGCCTCGCGAGGCGTCATCCACGGCGGCATGGCCACGCCAACGTGCTCCACTGTGCCGGCGGGAACCCTCCCGCCTGCC
>Ga0207647_10000502_pt1 | contig 31375 bp, 30 predicted proteins | sample KBSCornC2_FD_184295 | JGI IMG/M metagenome (GOLD analysis project Ga0207647, IMG submission 184295) | Corn rhizosphere microbial communities from Kellogg Biological Station, Michigan, USA - C2 (SPAdes) (version 2) | ecosystem: Host-associated > Plants > Roots > Rhizosphere ... | reverse complement strand
AGCCTATTGAGAGCCTACGGCGTACCCACCCGCTACCGCGTGGTGGTTCTGACTGTGTCCAAGATTGTTATCGCAGCTGAAAGCGGCCCACTGTGTCTTCGCCGATGCTGCCGAAGTAGAGGGTGCCGTTGTGTTCGACGGCGTTCGCGATTTGGGCGTAGCAGTCGGGAGGGCCGTTCTGAAGGTTTTCGACTACTTTGCCCTGTGAGTCCAAACCAAGGACGAAGGAGTAGCGCTTCGGAGCCGGTTGGAGGAATTTTGGAAGACGAGCAAGAACTTTGCGGAGGAACGGGTGCGGTAACAGCCGGTCAAACAGTGCCTGGCGTTGACTGACCAATGACAGCCAGAACTTGTCTTTACCGTTAGAAGAGATACCGTCAGGGAAGCCGGGTAGATTGTCGATAAACACTTCGTCGTGCCCAGCCTGCGGGCCCTTTAGCCAGAAGCGCCGAACCTCGTACTTCCCAGTTTCAACCACCAATACAAACGATTGGTCCGGGCTCACGGCCACGCCATTGGCGAAGTAAAGATCCCGCAAGAGTGTCCGCGACTTTCCCGTTTGCGGATCGAGTGCAAGCAAGCGACCGTTCCCCTGGTGCTCGAGTAACTCATTCGTAAACTGAGTCATGGGAAACTTCCGCGAGGCTTCCGTAAAGTAGATCGTCCCGTCAGCCGCGACGTCCAGATCGTTGAGACAGCCAAACTTTTCGCCGTCCGCGTCGACGGCCAGCACTTTAACTTCCCCCGACTTATTCACTGACAACAGACCCTTAATCGCATCAGCAACGATCAGATTTCCCGAAGGGTCGAAGATTAATCCGAGTGGACGACCATGAGTGTCGGCAAAAACGCGTGGCTGAGTGCCATCCGGTTGCAGGACTACGATATGGCCGTCCTCAAAACCCGCATAGATCTTTCCGTCCGCGTCGAGGGCGACGTCTTCGGGTTTATGCCCATCGCCGAGGGAAAGTTTCTGCACCGGGGAAAGACGCGTGTTTTGTGCGTACTGGCCGGTCAGCGTAGGAGCTACCGGAGGCGTCCAGGCTGCGGGTGTAATGGGGACGGGCGCAAGAAGTAAATACCCGAGTACAAGAACGATGATGAGGACGATGAAGAGTCCGAAACGTTTTTTGAGAGACATTAAGAAGTTTTGATTACCGTTCGCCGCGCGACTTCTCGACTGCGGATTGCAGCGTCACTGCCAGTTTGCGTATACCCGCCTGGTCCATCGGCTCGATGAGTCGCAGCGCTTCGTCCAGTATCCGTCGCTGATGTTCGGGAAAATTCGGCAGGCCGCTCACACTTCCGAGCTCGCCATCGTAGAGCGCCACGCGCGGCGGACGCGTCCATTCAACCACTTCTTTCACGACTGCAAGCGTCATCGTTGGAATCCCGGCAAGCTCGAGTGCACGCGCTACCAAACCAATGGATTGATGACACAACCTCGAGGCAGGCACCAACAACGCCGCCTGCACTTCATAACGTCGCACGCGCTCCAGGAGGTTTGGAGCCAGTTCATCGGCAATCTTTGCCGCATCGGGAATGAATCCGCAAAAACTCCAGAAGACCGGATTCAACTGGCCGATGATGCCGTTTTGTTCAAACTCGAGCAGTCGCTCCACAGGCACTCCGGAGTTGATGTCGTTCTGAACTGCAGTTGGATCAAACCCGCGCGCAGCGAACTTCAGGTCTGATGCTTCAACTTCGATCGGAATCTCTCTGAAACTCAGATCGCCATTCGCAGAGCTCGTGTCGAACGGATCGGTACCATCAATGTACGCACCGGCAGACGAAATCAGCGCGAGATTCAACATCGGCAACGCGCGGCGTGCAGGTGTGAACGGCGCGCGTCGATTTTTTACGAACGGATAATCGGAACCGAGTTCATCACCGGCCGCCGGTCTCCAACCAGCAAAGCGGCGTCGCCAACCATTAATGTCTTCAATAATATCCACCGGCTTCTTCCATCCTGAGAATTCAATTGCGCAGGCTTCGGGCCATCAACACCAGGGCCACCAGAGCCGCAATCATAGCAAGCCCGAGCGCATTCACCGAATAACCGTGTAGGTTATTGAAAGCGATGCGCCTCGAATCGTCAGTTGCAATCTGATCGATGGGCAAAACCATGGCGGCACGCAAGGCGCGCATCCGAGCCGCGATCATCCAGTGGCCTACACCCGTAGCCAGCGCAATGAGGGCGATACAAATACACTCGACGATAAAACTCACGCGACCTGATGAAGTGCGTCGCAAAAACAAAGTCAGGAGCAGGAGCAGCGCAATTAAAAATCCCGCGATATTGATCACGGCCAACGAACGCGTAACGATTCCGCCGGCGATCTCGTTTGCGTTTGCCAGACCAAACGATCTCAACACACCGAAAGCGGCCGGCGCGACCACGGCGCCGAAGAAGAGCGCGGCGCCGAACCAGCATGCAAGTAAGATGAGTCTTGAGAAGCTCAGCATTTTATTTGGACAGGATTATCAATCATATTCATCGACGGTCTCCAGCAAACGAATCCGGGGCGGCGTGATTTGTGGCCGCGGCAATTCTCTCGGATCACTGGCGCTCAACAACCACGAGAGTGCCGAATCAAGTTGAGCCTGATAGTCCTCGAGATCCAGTGACATGAAAACCCTGGTTCCCAAACGCGCAAACTTATCTTTCGCTCGCAGGTACATCTGCCGTGCTGCCCCAGGCCGGCCGATGTCGAGATGATGAAACGCGACGGCGGATTGGATCATGGCCTGCAGAAAGAGTTTTTCCTTTGGTCCAACTTCACCCATCCAGCGCTCTTCCCACGCGTCATGGGCCGCATGAAACTCTCCGGCATTGTATAGATCGATGCCGGCAATGTACTCGATCGGATACGCCGCAATATGAGCATCAAGATAAGGTGTTTCAACCTCGTTCATTTAGCGGCCCTTGCATTCAATCGACTTGCAATTACTTTTGCGGCCGTGGCTCCCGCTCCGGTTGCGCTGCTGATCGTCGGCGCGAGGGGATTCGAAACGTCGCCAACAGCGAAGACCATCGGCACATTCGTTTCCTGCACCGAGTTCACCACTACAAACCCCTTTTCGTCTGTGTCGAGCTGGTCCTTAAAAACTTCCGTGTTCGGCTCGACGCCGATGCGAATCAGCACTCCACGAACAGCGACTTGAAACGGCTTCAACCCCTGCTTGCGTTGAATCTCAACGGCAATGACGTCGTCTTCGCCGATGATACGCGTCAGTACTGACTCGGTAAAAACCGTAATGCAGTGAACGGCCTGAAGCTTTTCAATGAACTCGCGTCGCGCGCGCAATTTCTTGCCGCGATGGACCAAAGTCACGGTCGGGCAAACTTCCGCTAACAAAAGAGCATTTTCAACAGCCGCATCTCCCCCACCCACTACACAAACGTCTTTGCCGGCGAAGAGATGCCGATCGCGGGCGCCGGATTCTATCATCCCTTTGGCGGCAAACTCTGTCTCACCAGGCACACCAAGCTGTCTCAGTTTTATTCCGGTTGCGATGACGATCGCGATCGACTGGAGCTCTTCGCCACTCGCCAACGAAACTCGCCTGGCTTTCAAGTCGACTGACGTGATCGACGTCTGAGTCCAGAGATCAAACTCGGCGGAATCGACGTTCGCGGCAAAATGCTCGAGCAGTTCTTTGCCGTTGCGGGCTTTCAACCCAAGGTAATTCTCAATCGGATTGTAAACACGGTGCAGTTGTCCACCGATCTCTTCCGCCTGTTCGAGCACAAGCGTGTCGAGACCCAATTCATCGCACCAGAAAGCGGTTGACAGTCCGGCTGGTCCAGCACCGATGATAATTACGTCGTGCATTCCTATTTCGGCACTGCCACCGCTGCATGTACAGATGAGTTCTGCAACGCTTCGATAATCGCAGACGGCTCTAATCGCGACGCTGCCAACGTTCTCGCATTGTCGAGAAACTTCACTGCCGAAGTCATTTCGCGATTATCAGTTTGCCAGCTACCGTCGCGGCTACCTTCCTTCTCGTTGAGCAACGTCAGCGCACCACTCAGATCGCGGTGTTCGATTCGTGGCCGCACAACCGTTTCCGCCCAGGAGTAGTACGGATAATCGATCCGGTAAAACCAACCACCCCTCGTAGGAATCCCGATCAAAAACAGATCGCCCTTTGCAAACTTCGAGATCGCAGTGAAAGGGGCTGAATGTCTGGTTGGACTAAAGCCGGAACCCCCAAAAATCTCTGGCGCAAGAGTTATCAGTGAGATCTTTCCATCTGAATACTCGGTGACTCTCGACTTCCCCTGCTCAAAACTCTCAATCGCCGCAGCAACACCGTTCCATCCTTCACGCCAAAGCGATTCATAGTCGCTGATGTTTGTAAGCAGATGTTCTACTCGCGGCAGCGCCAATTCGTAGGCACGCGCGTCATCGTCGACTTCCGCGCCGGCGATGAGCTTTGCCAACGGTGAACCGTCGTCGTTATTTGGGCTGGCCTGGTCGGAACCCTGGATTGCAATACTGACGCGCACACCATCATCGCTCGAATACTCTGAAAAATCTCCGGCTTCGGCGGCGGCAATCAGCAGATCTCGATAAGGCAGGGCGCGTTCGCCGTTGAGGACAGTCCAAACTGAGAGGACACCGTCGGTATCGAAATGGTTGTTAGTTACCAGTTCGATGCCGTTCGTCAACTGCTCCCGGTTTGGCGACGCTGCAAGATTGAGCGCGATCTCGGTTGAGGTATCAGCCTTTAATTCGGCAGGCGTCAGATTCCCTTGCCAATGCGAGAAATGAATGCTGTTATCTACGGTGCCGTCGACCGACAATTTCGGCACACTCTCGAGGGCTTCTGTGTAGAATTCAAATCTCATAATTGCCAAAGTGTAACGCATGTATCGCGTGATAAGATAAGCGCCATGGAAGAAATAACCTCTACTGAACTCAAACAGCGTCTTGATAAAGGCGACGACATTCAAATCGTCGACGTGCGTGAAAATAACGAATTCGCGTACTGCCGCATACCAAACTCAATTCATATCCCGCTGGGCCAGGTGTTGAACCGGATGGACGAGATCGATCCGAACCGCGAGACCGTAGTCCATTGCAAGATGGGCGGACGAAGCGCTCGTGCCATCGACGCACTGCAGCGTTCCGGATTTAAAGGGAAACTGATAAATCTAAAAGGCGGGATTCTGGGGTGGTCGGACGAGGTGGATCCGAGCGTCGCGAAATACTGATAAGATCCATCCACAGATTACACAGATTCAAACAAGCAATCTTGTAATCTGTGGATACCTACTTCGTGATTCCGTCGAGCTCGATAAAGCGGCTCAGCTTCGTGATTACCATTCCCTCTTCACACTCCATACGGCAAGAGAGCGCCGGTCTGTCGCTCAGTTCGTTCTGCCCTCTCAGGTGATACCAAACCTGGCAGTTTGTACATTCACCGTTCCAACAAAAGTCGCCGTAAGAGATGGTATTAATGGAGAGGTATTGAAAGCAGCGCAGCAGGCGGTTCTTCTCGGGCACGCTCACTTCGTGGCCCATTATCTCGAGATTGATGAGCTTCTCGTAGGGATCGAGCAAATCTGACCCTGCGCTTTGTTCACTCATAGGCAGCGGCAGTATAATCGCAACCTGCTCAATTTTGTACACTAACGTGCGATGAGCACTCATACGCTCGACGCTCAGTTCGCGGGGGTAACCGAAATTTGGCTTTAGTAATTTACACAAAACCAGGCTGTCCATACTGTCAGCAGGCACGCGATCACTACAACTCCAAAGGCATTCCCTTTATCGACTACGACGCGCAGAACGACAAAGCGCGCCGCGCCGAAATGTTCTCGTACTCGGACGGCGATCCAACCGTGCCGTGCATCGTCGAAGACGGAAAATACCTCGGTTCCGGATGGGGAAACCCGCCCAAAGGTTGAACGGTTCACGATTAGCCGGCCGTGCGCCGGCTGTTTAGCAAAGATCTCCCCTTCACTTAACCTGTGTTTTATGAGGAAGGTGCTTCATGCGAAACCTAGCCCGTTTGCGACTTCTGCTGTTGCTCTTTGTTCTATGCGTTTTGCCAAACAGTGAAGTTAAAGCCCAGTCAAATGGAGGAGCGGGCGCGCCCCAACCACCAATGGCAGAAAAGAAAACCAAGACTACGAATATTCACGGCGTCACACTCGTCGACGACTACTTCTGGCTGCGCGAAAAAACCAATCCCGCGGTAATGTCGCATCTGAAGTCTGAAGATGCCTACACCGACATGGTGATGAAACCAACTGCGCCGTTGCAGGAGAAGCTCTACAACGAGATGCTCAGTCATATAAAACAGACTGACACGAACGTGCCGTATCGTTACGGCAACTACTTGTACTACTCGCGTACTTTCGAAGGTAAGCAGTATCCAGTTTATTGCCGCAAGAAAGGCAATACCGGCGCTGCGGAAGAAATCCTGCTTGACGTGAATGAACTTGCCAAGGGTCAGCCGTTCATGGCCATAGGCGACATCATCCCGAGCGATGATGGGAATCTGCTCGCCTACAGTACTGATAACACCGGCTATCGACAGTATGTGTTGCAGGTGAAGGATTTGAGAAGCGGCGAACTTCTTCCGGAACGAATGGAACGTGTTACCAGCGTCGTCTGGGCCAACGACAATAAAACTCTCTTCTACGTGACTGAAGATGCAGTTACGAAGCGAAGTGATAAGTTTTTCCGCCACGTCCTTGGAACAGGCAAGACCGACACGGTCTATGACGAAAAAGATGAACTGTTTGATATCGGCGTCGGCCGTTCACTCGACAAGGCAGTGATCTTTCTCCACGCGTTGAGCAAGACTTCGACGGAAGCTCGGTTTCTTCGTGCTGACGATCCGAATGGCACGTTCAAAGTAGTTCTGCCGCGCGAGAAGGAACACGAGTACGACGTCGAGTATCGCGACAATCTTTTGTACATCCGCACCAATAAGGGCGCGAAAAACTTCCGTGTCGTAACCGCTACACTCGACGATCCTTCGGAGAAAAACTGGAAAGAGTTTGTCGCACACAACCCGGCAATAAAGATTGAAGCAATCAGTCTCTTCGCCCATCATGCCGTTTTGTCTGAATGGGAAAACGGTCTGCAGCAACTCGAGGTTCTTGACTTCAAAACTAAAAAACGGCAGCGCATTAAGTTTCCCGAGCCCGTTTACTCAGTATCCCTCTCTGAAAACCATGAGTTTGATACTGACCTCGTAAGGTACAGCTACAATTCACTGGTCACGCCGACTTCCGTGTTTGATTACGACATGAACACCGGCAAGTCGACGTTGCTGAAAGAAACGGAAGTGCCGGGAGGTTTCGATCGGAACAATTACCAGTCGGAGCGTGTGTTCGCGACGGCGTCGGATGGAACGAAGGTTCCGATGTCGATAGTCTACCGGAAGGGCGTAAAGAAGGATGGCTCCGCTCCGCTACTTCTTTATGGGTATGGGTCGTATGGGTATTCGATTGCGCCGACGTTCTCTGCAGGTCGCCTGAGCCTTCTCGATCGAGGAGTGGTCTTCGTGATCGGACACATTCGCGGTGGCAGTGAAATGGGTGAAGAATGGCGTCAGGCCGGCAGGATGATGAACAAGATGAATACCTTCACTGACTTCATCGCCTGTGCCGAAGCGTTGGTCAAGATGAAATATACGTCAAAGGATCGGCTTGTGATCGAGGGTGGCAGCGCCGGTGGGTTGTTAATGGGTGTAGTTTCGAATCTGCGACCGGATCTCTTCAAGGCCGTTGTTTCGCATGTGCCGTTTGTTGACGTGCTGAACACTATGCTCGATGCGAGCTTGCCGCTTACGACCAGCGAATACATCGAGTGGGGCAATCCAAACGAGAAACCCGCGTTTGATTACATGAAGACTTATTCGCCTTACGATAACATCGCAAAGAAGGATTATCCGGCGATGCTTGTGAAGGTATCCGTGAACGACAGTCAGGTGCCGTATTGGGAAGGCGCCAAGCTGGTCGCAAAACTGCGCGCCATGAAGACGGATAAAAACCCGCTGCTCCTGAAGGTCAATTTCGGCGCCGGACACGGCGGGGCATCGGGCCGCTACGACGCGTTGCGCGAAACGGCGTTTGACTATGCCTTCATGCTGTGGCAGATGGGTATAGCAAATAGCTGATTTGCTGTTATTGTTTGGTCTGCGAGAATAGGTCCTATAGGGGCTATAGGACCTATTTCATTTGCTTAAATGATCGGTTCGACGCTGGGGAACTACAAGATTCTCGAGAAGCTCGGTGAGGGCGGACAGGGAACCGTCTATAAAGCGGTGGATTCAAAGCTCGGCCGCACGCTCGTCATCAAGGTGCTGCCGGCCGAACTAACCGCCCGCGAAGCCAACCTGAAGCGCTTCGAGCGCGAAGCGAAACTTGCTTCCGCCCTCGATCATCCCAACATCTGCACCATCTTCGACCTCAACGAGATCAACGGCATTCACTTTATCGCCATGCAGTACATCGAAGGGCGAAACGTGCGGCAACTCGTAAATGGTCGTCCTTTGTCACTCGAGAGTGCCTTGTCGATTGCACTGCAAACCGCAGACGCGCTCGCCGCCGCACACGCTCGTGGCATCATTCACCGCGACATCAAGGCCGGCAACGTAATGGTGACGCCGGCCGGCCAGGTCAAAGTTCTCGATTTCGGTCTTGCAAAACTGCTTGATGAGGACGCCGCACGTACCTCGGGAATTCATCACACAGAGATCACCGAAGTTGGCGTGCCCTACGGTACGGCGACGTATGCAGCTCCCGAGCAAGCGCGCGGAGACCGCGTCGATTCACGCGCCGACATCTTTTCAACGGGCGTGTTGCTTTACGAAATGTTGACCGGCACTTGGCCCTTCCAGGGTCAAACGGCCGTCGAAGTGCGTCATGCAGTTCTCAACGACGAGCCTGCGCCACTTTCGGAGATGAGACCAGGTCGCGTGCCGGTGCAATTGCAAGCCGTCCTGGACAAAGCTCTCGCGAAGGATCCTCGCAATCGTTATCAAAGGATCTCACACTTTGCCGACGACCTGCGCGCGATCATTCGTGAGCTCGGTTCAGACTCACTGCCCGGCCTCGATGAAGCCACGGCGCCTGTAGCTCCGAAACATCTGAAACAAGCAAGCCCGGTGACGCGCGCACTGCGTTGGTTGACTGGATCTAAAAACGCCCAGAGTGCGTCAGGTTCGAGATCCAGTGGACGCAGTGGTGACGTTCAGTCTAATCCGATGACGAGTTTGGGTGATCGCGACCGAAAGAGTGTCGCGATACTTCCTTTCAAGAATGTCGGCAACGAGCGCGAGATCGATTTCTATCAGTTTTCTCTAGCGGACGCTGTGATCACCGAGCTAGCCCGTGTGCGTTCACTCGTGGTGCGGCCATCGTCGGTGATTGTTAAGTATCAGAACAAGACTGTCGATGCCGCGGAAGCCGGACGCGAACTCAGCGTCGATGCGATTCTGACTGCAACATTCCTGCGCGCCGGTGATCGATTGCGCGTCACGGCCCAACTACTCGACGTCCGCACAAGCGAGATTCTCTGGAGCGAACGCATCGACGCTGACGCCAGCGACATCATTGGCGTTCAGGACACAATCGTGCACCGCATCGTGGAAGGCTTGCGGCTCGAGTTGCGTCCGGATGAAAAAGACGAACTGTCTCGCAAAACAACTGCGGACGCTGCTGCCTCCGAAGAATACCTGCGCGGCCGCGACTGCCTCGCCAAGTTCATCTATCACACCATCGAGCGCGAGCATCTCGATTCGGCAATCGAACACTTCCGTCGCGCGATCGAGATCGATCCAAACTTCGCCCTCGCGTATTCGGCGCTTGGTAGTTGTTACGTCAATCGTGTTCTCAAGGGACTGGGCCAGGCCGGCGACCATGAAAAGGCCAAGAACGCGTTTCGTAAAGCTCTGACGTTGGATCCGCGCCTGCTCGAAGCGCGGATGCACATGGTCTTCATCTATCTCACCGGAGGCCAAAAGCAAAAAGCGCGAGCGGCAGTCGATTCTTTGCGTGATGAATATCCTAATGATCCGGGTGTCCATTTTGTGCGTGGAGTGGTTGCACGACTCGATTCGGAGTACGAAAAGGCGCTACGCAGTTTCGATCGGATGGTCCGGCTGAATCCGGCTGAACGCGTGCTGGCTAGTTACAACCGCGCGCGAATCTTTATGTACCAGCGCGAATATGCCGAGGCGTTTCGCGAGCTCGATCAAGGCGCCGCGCTCGAACCTGAGCATCCGCTGATTCTGGTATTCCGTGCGCGCGTGCTTTATTACAAGGGCGAGGTTGATGAGGCCATCAAGATTCTGCAGCACGTGCTACAGCGACATCCGCAGATCGACGGTGTCAGGCCCATTCTCGCGATCTGTTTGAGTGCACAGGGCCAGCACACAAAAGCCAACGAACAACTGACGCCGAAAGTCCGGCAAGTGGCCGAGGCCGATTACGATATATCTTACTGGCTCGCCTCTGCATACCTCTTGCAGGGCCGCCAGGTGGAAGCCCTCAGATGGTTGGAAACAGCCATCAGTCTCGGTAACGAAAACTACAAATGGTTCGAGTCAGATCCAAACTGGACTGACCTGCACGAGGATCCACGTTTCGTCGAATTGATGAATCGCATCAAGAGCCAACGGGAGCAACCAGGGGAACAATCTGAATGAAAACCTTTGTCGTGGGTGACATACATGGTCGATGCGCGCAGCTCCTCAATCTGCTCGACATGCTGCCGCGAGATCCCGAAACAGACACACTCGTTCTTTTAGGTGACTTGATCGATCGAGGCGCTGACGCGCCCGGCTGCGTTTCGCACGTCCGGAAACTTTGTAAGGAGAATCCCGAGCGAGTTATCTGTCTGCGAGGAAATCACGAACAGATGTTGATGGATTTTCTCGACGGGCACAGCAACCTCTGGCTTACGCCCGTTGTCGGTGGTGAACGGACTTTTGAGCAGTACACGGGACGATCGGTCCGGGTTGATAGTGAGAAGGATCTCGACGAGATGAGAGAGCTGTTTGCGCGGTCATTTCCCGCGGAACAACTCGCGTTTCTCGAGGAGTTGCCCTACTACTACGAAGACGAATTTGCGATCTACGTTCATGCAGGATTGGATGAGGGGAAACATCCGAGTGAGAGTTCGTTGATGTCCCTCTTGTGGATGCGCGACATGGATTTCTATAAGAACTACCGCGGCAAACCTTGTGTCTTCGGCCACACACCAACGCCGCTGCTGCCCCTGCGCGGCCGTCTCGGCCGCCACGGCATCTACATCTCTCACAGCGCCATCGGCCTCGACACCGGCTACAACCACCAGTCCCCGCTGAGCTGTCTCTCGCTGCCCGATTTCAATCTCTACCAGACCTACGCCGACGGCCGTGAAGAGACCTACCAGATCACATCCTTCATCCCCGAAACAATAAAAGAGATGCAACGCAAAGCCGGCTTCGAAAGTTAAATTCTGTAAATCATGTAATCCTGTCTCAGATGCGTTCGTAGTCGTAATGATCGATGATGTGCTTGTGCATGTACTGCCCGATCGAATCGGCACTCATCAATCCCTCGTACTCAGACGCCGGCACTTCCTTGTACTGATATTTGTCTCCGGTGTTGAAAACGACTTCCAGCACCTGCAAGTTGGCATCGTATCCAACCAACTTGAGCATCTCTGACTCGACTCGCTGCAGCCTCATGTAAATCTCCCCGCCTGTACTTCTAAATTCCTCGGCCTTCTCGTTGAGTCCAACGGCCAAAGCATTAGATTCATCAACCTGCTTCTGCGCTGCATATTCCCGCACGTCCTGCGTTATCTTCATCGAACAAAAATGCGGGCCGCACATCGAACAGAAATGAGCCAGCTTCGCGCCTTCCTGCGGGAGGGTCTCGTCGTGATACTCGCGCGCTACTTCCGGATCGAGCGAGAGATTGAATTGATCTTCCCAACGAAACTCAAAACGCGCTTTCGATAAAGCATTATCGCGATACTGCGCGCCCGGATGTCCCTTCGCCAGATCGGCAGCGTGTGCCGCTAACTTGTAAGCAATCACGCCATCCTTCACGTCCTTCTTGTTCGGCAATCCGAGATGCTCTTTTGGTGTGACGTAACAAAGCATGGCCGTCCCAAACCAACCAATCATCGCGGCTCCAATCGCTGACGTGATGTGATCGTAACCCGGCGCGATGTCGGTAGTGAGTGGCCCAAGCGTGTAGAACGGCGCTTCGTGACATGTCTCGAGTTGCTTGTCCATGTTCTCCTTGATCAAGTGCATCGGCACATGACCTGGGCCTTCGATCATCACCTGGCAATCTTGCTCCCAGGCAATCTTCGTCAACTCACCTAACGTTTCGAGCTCCGCAAACTGCGCTTCGTCGTTCGCGTCGGCAATTGATCCAGGACGTAAACCATCGCCGAGAGAAAACGACACGTCGTAAGCAGCCATGATTTCGCAGATCTCACGAAAGTGCGTGTAAAGAAAACTCTCTTCGTGATGGGCCAGGCACCACTTCGCGAGGATCGATCCACCACGACTCACGATTCCCGTCGTGCGGCGCGCTGTCAAAGGAATGTAAGGCAGACGCACGCCGGCATGGATCGTGAAGTAGTCGACTCCTTGCTCGGCTTGCTCGATCAATGTGTCGCGAAAGATTTCCCACGTAAGCTCTTCAGCTTTACCGCCGACCTTCTCGAGCGCCTGGTAAATCGGTACAGTGCCGATCGGCACAGGCGAGTTGCGAATGATCCACTCGCGTGTGGCGTGGATGTTTTTTCCCGTGGAAAGATCCATCACCGTGTCAGACCCGCAGTGAATGGACCAGCGCATTTTGTCGACTTCCTCTTCGATCGACGAAGCAACAGCTGAATTGCCGATGTTCGCATTGATCTTGACGAGGAAATTGCGCCCGATAATCATCGGCTCGGATTCAGGATGATTGATGTTAGCCGGAATAATGGCGCGTCCACGTGCGACTTCCGAACGCACGAATTCGGGAGTGACAAACTGCGGGATGCCCGCGCCAAACGATTGGCCCTTGTGCTGGTGTAACAGTGAATCACGCGGCGCATCGCCAGTGTCCCACGCGGCCTCACGACCCAGATTTTCACGAATCGCGATGAACTCCATCTCGGGAGTAATGATTCCGCGTCGCGCATAGTGCAATTGCGTCACACAGGAGCCTGCGGTCGCGCGCAGTACCCGGCGGCGCATAATGGGAAAGTCTTCGAGCTTGCCGACGTCTTTTATTCGCGCGCGATTCGCGGCATCGAATGTGAGATAGCCATCGTCGATTGGTTTCGCTTCGCGACCGTCGTACTCCTCGACGTCGCCACGTCCAACGATCCACTCGCGTCTTAATTGCGGCAATCCTTCTCGAACGTTTCCTTGAAGGGCCGGGTCTCCCCACGGTCCACTCGTATCGTAAACACGAACCGGCGGATTGGTGGCCAGCGTGCCGTCAAAATTGCGCGTCGGATTTTGTGCAACTTCACGAAATGGCACTCTGACGCCTGGCAATTTACCGTCGACGTAAACGCGACGAGAGTTTGGCAATGAACTGTTTTCCGAAGTTTCGCTTTGCGTTAGTTTGATTCCTGCACTCATATGTGAATTCTCCGATTGGTACCCTTGTAGTCTATAATCTTCACCGCTGGTAATCCAACCCAATCGATTTCCCGGAGATAAAAGATGCTGAAACGACGCGTTGTCGCCCTTTTACTGATCCTTTCGCTGCTTTCCCTGCCGGTAGCTGCCCAGAACGGCAGCGGCGATATGCTGAGTCGTATCCGCAAGGAAGCGATGGAACGTTCGGAGATCATGAAGACGATGCACATGTTTACGGATGTCTATGGTCCACGGCTGACGGGTTCACCCAACCACAAAGCCGCCGCGGAGTGGGCAGTCAAACAAATGACCGCGTGGGGTCTTGAAAATGCTCACCTCGAGCCATGGGATTTCAAACATCCCGGTTGGCTGAACGAGCGATTGACTGCGCATCTTATTTCTCCGGTTAAAGATCCGCTCGTCTGCGAAGTACTCGCATGGACTCCCAGCACCAAAGGAACTGTGCAGGCCAAAGCGCTTCAACTAGTTCTGCCCTTCAGAGTAACGCAGGAACAGTTGGATATCTTTCTTAACAATTACAAAACCAAAGTCCGCGGCAAGATTGTACTCATCGGCAGGCCGGCGCCGGTCTCCCCTAACCTGAATCCTGCGCCTAAGAGATTAACCGACGAGGAAGCCGAGCAACGCTTTGGTCCAAATGCGCGGCCATTTGTATTTCCGCAGGCATCGCCAACACCCACTCCGGCGGCCAACGCACCAAAACCTTTAACTAATCGCCAAATCAACGAGCAACTCGATGCTTTTCTGAAAGCAAACGGCGCCGCAGTTAGAGTGAATGACGCGGGCCGGGAGTTTCGGCAAATACGCGCCTTCAACAATCAGACATTCGACGTCGACAAAGTAATCCCGACAGTCGTGATGAGCAATGAAGACTTTGGACGTATCAGCCGGATCCTGAACGACGGCACGGAAGTCGTTCTTGAGTTCAATATCGTCAATCGCGTTTATCCTGAAGGCGCGACCTCCTACAACACGATCGGTGAGATTCGCGGCACCGACAAAGCCGATGAAGTGATCATGCTCGGTGGGCATCTGGATTCATGGCACGCTGCGACGGGAGCGACTGACAACGCTATCGGCTGCACGATCATGATGGAAGCGGCACGAATTCTGAAGACACTCGGAGTTAAGCCGCGTCGCACGATTCGTGTGGCGTTGTGGAGTGGTGAAGAACAGGGCCTTCTTGGATCAATCGCGTACGTCAAGGAGCACTTCGGATCGTTCGAGGAGCCAAAGCCAGGGTATGAAAAGTTTGGTGGTTACTTCAACATCGATTCCGGCACTGGACGCGTTCGTGGGGCGTCTGTGTTTGGACCATCCGAGGCCGCCGGCATTCTTCGAGGTATTCTTGAACCCTTCAAAGCAGATGGTGTAGCCGGAGCTGTTACTTCGCGCAGCCGGAGGCTTGGCGGTTCCGATAACACGTCGTTCAGTCAGGCCGGACTGCCCGGCATCGGCATGGGCCAGGATCCAATCGAATACGGCACACACACGTGGCACACGAATCTCGATACTTATGAACGAATAGTCGAAGATGATGTGAAGAAGGACGCGATGGTGGTCGCGTGGGCAGTTTATCAGTTGGCCATGCGTGATGATCTGTTACCGCGATATTCCAGGGCCGACATGCCGGCAAAGCCCGCCGAGGAAACAACCTCGCAACCGGCAACGCCGGCTGTGCGTACAGAAGCTCATACAACGAAGCCTCCGGCAAAGACGACGAAGTCGCGGAGGCACACTTCACGACACAGAGGACGAAGGTAATTGGCAATAACTCGCCGTCAATTTTTAAGGCGAAGCGCGATCGCAGTTGCCGCAGCCGGAGTTGATCGGTCGCAATTGTCCGGTGCAGTGAGGAACCTGGTATTAACCGGCCCGGCCAAAAAGGTGCTCATTCTGGGCGCCGGAATGGCCGGGCTTGTTGCTGCCTACGAACTATCGAAGGCGGGTCACGACGTTACCGTTCTCGAAGCGCGAACCCGCCCCGGCGGGCGCGTGCACACACTGCGTGAGCCATTCTCGGATGGGCTTTTCGCGGAAGAAGGCGCGGCACGAATTCCTGAGAATCACAATCTTACGCTTCAGTATGTGAAAGAGTTTGCGCTTCCGCTCGAACCGTTTTACCCGAGTCGTCTCAATGCAGTGAGGTTTGATCGTGGACGGCGCGAGGAAGTCCCGATTGAGGGATTCACTGATGCGATGACGCAGAATTACGGAGGGGAGTTAGGCGGGAGCCCTGAGCGTTGGCAGAAGATCGTTGGCGGGACCGACATGCTGCCAAAAGCATTTGCGCAACGCCTCGGTGACAAAATTCACTACGGTTCACCGGTAGTGAGAATCGAACAGGATGCGCAGCAGGCGCGAGTTGTGTTCCTGAAGTCGGGACAACGACAAACATTGACCGCTGACAAAGTTCTCTGCACGATTCCGTTTTCCGTGCTTCGCAATATCGAGTTGCCGGCTCTATCTGAGCGCAAACGCGACGTCATCAAGAACACTCGCTACGACGCAGTCTCGCGTGTTTACCTGCAAACTCGCAATCGATTCTGGGAAGACAAAGGGTTGAATGGTTTTGCGTTTACAAGAGGTGCGATCGAGATCTGGCAGCCGACGTGGAGCCAGCATGGTCCACGTGGGATCCTGATGACTTACGCAAGACCGGGCGAAGCCGAAAAAATCACGAGGCTCAAAGAGAACGAGCGCGTCGCGACTACCCTCGCGCAGTTAGATGGGATCTTCGATGGATTGAAGGAAAACTTCGAGCGCGGCGCAACTAAGTGCTGGATGGACGACGAATGGTCGCGTGGCGCATGGGCGTTTGTTGGTTTCAGCGATTTCTTTACGAGTGTTTCAGCTGATGAGCGGATCCATTTTGCGGGTGAACATCTTTCGGCGTGGTCTTCGTGGATGCAGGGGGCGCTTTCGTCGGGGTTGAGAGCGGTGAAGGAAATTGATGCGTCGGTGAAGGTGTAGGTCCGCGGAATATAGGTCCTATAGGACTTATTCGACCTATTGAGTCGGAAACAGCTCATCAACCGCCATCGTCCAACCAGGAACAGCCGGCTCAGCTTCGGCAATCTCGTCACGACGATAAATCTCTGCAGTTGCTGGATCGGTGGCTCTATAAACCCGCACCACATTCTCGCTCAGCAAATTCACATCCCAAACCACAAGCGTCCCAGCGGCGAAATAATCAGCACGCTTCTTTGCCATCTCGCGTTCCGCACGTGGTCCGTAATCGCTCTTGCTACGAACCTCAACCGCAAATACCGGAGCGCCCTCAAAGAAGTTCATTTCGGATTCTGTTCCAACGTAGAACGCAGCGTCAGGACTAAATGATCTGCGATGTGGAAGGTTTACAACAAAGCCGCCGTTATCAGTAACAGCTCGACCGTATTTAGTTCGTATGCTGTACGCCAGTAGTGAGGAAAATATTATGCCGGCGGCATAATTCGGGAAACTGCCTGTTGGAGACTTGAGGATTATTTCTCCGTTGACGAGCTCAGCCTTGCCCTCGACCTTGTAGAGATCTTCAATTGTGGCTTCGACTTTAGTGCTCATAGGTATCTGTGAGTGTTTTCAACTTCGTGAGGTGATTGTACTCCTTGGGCTCCCCTTGCTCAAGAAAGAGCAGTCACTACTCCGGAAATAGATCATCGACAGGCATAATCCATTCCGGTACGGCGGGCTCAGCTTCAGCATTTTCGCCGCGATGATAATTCGTAGGCTTATTCGGATCATTGGTTCGATACACTCGCACAACATCGTCGCTTAACAGATCCACATCCCACACTACGAGCGTTCCAGCAGCAAAGTAATCAGCACGCTTCTTGGCCATCTCGCGTTCCGCACGTGGTCCATAATCACCTTCGCTGCGAACCTCAACCGCAAATATCGGCGGGCCCGGGAAAAACTTCATTCCAGAAACCGCTTCGACATAAAACGCAACGTCAGGACTGAAGGACTTACGATGCGGAAGATTTACAACAAAGCCAGCATTGTCGGTTACAGCACGGCCATGTTTTTGCCGCTTGCTGTACTCGCGTAGTGAGGAAAATATCTCGCCGGCTGCATAGCTCGGGAGAATGCCTGTTGGAGACATGAGGATTATTTCTCCGTTGACGAGCTCAGCCTTGCCCTCGACCTTGTAGAGATCTTCGATTGTGGCTTCGACTTTAGTGCTCATAAGTTTGTGTGAGTGTTGGAACAAAGTGCGAGAATTGTATCACTAACCGCCGATAAAGCTCATGGTACGTGAGGGGGCGACGAAACCGGGATCGTTGATGAAGTGACGAGGTTCCTTCTTCATTATTACTGAATGAATGTAATCAATAATCTCATCGCGCGATGCGCCACTGCGAACTACATCCCTGAGCGAATGCTCTACAGTCGAAAATAGGCACGTACGAATCTGACCATCGGAGGTTAATCGTATGCGAGAACAAGCACCGCAGAACGGCTCCGTAACAGGAGCGATGATTCCGATCTCTCCGGCCGCGCCGTCAGCGAAACGATAGCGCGAGGAAGTATCGGAACCTCTGGCGATCTCGACACGAACGAGCGGAAAGCGCTCGCTGATCCGCTCGCGAATCTCTTTACCGGACACAACGTCTTCGCGGGACCATTCATGCCCAGAGTCCAGCGGCATGAATTCGATGAACCTCATCTTCACGTCGTACTCACGCGCAAACGCAGCGAAGTCGGCAACCTCGTCTTCATTGTGCCCACGCACGATAACCGCATTGATCTTTATCGGTTCAAGTCCGGATTTCTTTGCGGCGTCGATCCCGGCAAGCACTTTATCCAAGACGTCCACGCCGGTCATGCGTTTGAACACGTCGCGTTTCAAACTGTCGAGACTGATGGTGACGCGATCGAGTCCGGCATCCTTCAAACTCTGCGCTCGCTCCGGAAGGTAGTAGCCATTCGTTGTGAGCGCGAGATCGCGAAGCCCGGAGCTCTTCAGCCTCGTGAGTTTTCGGATGATGGTTTCGATATCGCGCCGCAACATGGGCTCGCCGCCGGTAAGCCGGAGCTTTTCAATGCCCAACGACACGAATATCTCGCAAACGTAATCGATCTCTTCGTACGAAAGCATCTGCTCTTTCGGCGCGATTGGCGGTTCACCGTGCGGCAGGCAATAGAAACAACGGAAGTTACACCGATCCGTCAGCGACACACGCAGGTCGCGAATCGGTCGGTTGTAAGCATCGGTCAACATCGAATTAATCATACTCGTTGGGGGCCACGGATTGCACGGAGGGGGAACGGATTTATAACAAACATATCATCGTGCTAAGCATTGTCGCCACGAGCTCACGTTGTTGCTCATGGTTCACGCCAAAGACGTCCGCACGAACCACGGTGAGCGTCTTTCCGGCTTTTATAACTTCGGCAATGGCCACAAACTTTTCACCCTTCGCAGGACGCAGTAGATTGACTTTGAACTCCACACTCAGCACCTCAGAGTTCGGTGGCATCAAGCTGTAGGCGGCGTAGCCACAGGCTGTGTCGGCAATGGTTGTCACAATGCCGGCGTGCAAATAACCATGCTGTTGAGTCATGTCGGGACGGTACGGCAAAGTTATCTCAACAATGCCAGGGTCAACCCGGCTCAGATGAGCGCCAATGAGGTCCATCATTGTTTGCCTGGCAAAGCTTTGCTTGATCTCTTCCGCGAACGCGGGATTGCGAGGTTTATGTGGCATCTGTGTAATCTGTGGATAAGGCGCGCGCATTGCGCTGGAGGCCCGCGAGTTTGGTGCGCTTCATAGCACTGCCACGAAAACGTTGGGCGTAAGTTTCCGGCGTGAGTTCGATAATCTCACGCAGATCGGCATCAGCATTTCCTTCGCGTGGACGAAAACGTGTCTCCGCAGTCGCTTCCTCAAACCGGTTCCAGGGACAAACATCCTGACAAATGTCGCACCCATACAACCACCCGGAGAGGTTACTTTGAATCTCGCTCGGCAATTCAGGCGCGCGGAGTTCGATCGTTGCGTAGGAGATACACTTGTTTGAATCGACGACGTACGGTTCCGTAATCGCCGCGGTAGGACATGCATCTATACAGAGCGTGCACGTGCCACAATGGTCCTCCATCGGCTCGACATCATGTTCGAGGTCCAGGTTGAGAAACAACTCGCCGATGAAAATCCACGAACCGTATTCAGGAGTGATTACATTGGAGTGTTTACCGAGCCAACCGAGTCCAGCGCGCACGGCCCACGCCTTGTCCATCGTGGGTTGAATGTCGACACAGATCTTTCCCTCGGCTCGCAGCTCCTGTTCCTTGATCCACGTAAGCAGCGACAACAATTTTCCTTTAACTACATCATGGTAATCGTCGCCCCAGGCGTACCGAGAGACTTTTCCCGTTGCAGGATTGTCCTGATGCTGATGAGGTGTGAAGTAGTTGAGCGCGACAACTACCACCGAGCGCGCAGGCGGAAAGATTTCTTGCGGACTGATGCGTTTGTGGACATCGCGGGCCATCCAGCTCATCTCGCCATGATGGCCACGCGCAAGCCACTCTTTTAACCGGCGCCCTTCATCTTCCAGTGACTCGGCGCCAACAATTCCGACCTTGTTGAATCCCTCGAAAAGAGCCCTGTCCTTGATGTTCTTTGCGAGGATCACTGCGGCGGAAGTTTTTGCATCGTCACCGATATGATCGGACTATCACCCGCGGTGCGGCTATACGAAACCCAGTAACCGGCTTTGGGATATCGCACGAGTTTCGACTTCGAGCCATCAGACTTTGCTTCGACGTCGGCGCCAAACACCTGTTGCGGGGTAATAACTCCGTTTCCATTGCCGATGAAGTCTACTGAGATGGCCGTCACCTGTTTTGTAGCTTTGTCGTAGTAGACCGAAGCTTTTTCGTTGTCACTAAACTCAAAATAATCCTGCTCATCTGACTTATTTGCGGGATTACCCAGTTTCTTGCGCACCTCATCCGCAAGCCAGCCGATTTTCACTCCACGATACTCGTGAAAAACCGGCTCTTCTTCGGTCCCCGCGTTGGGACGCTTTTGAGCTTGAACTAAGGCTGCTCCGGCAAGCGTAAGACTGATCACTACAAGCAAAACGCGGTTTGGTAACCAGAATTTGGAGGATCTCAAAAGGCGAGTCATGGTTACTCCTTTCCACAGATATACGTGTTCACGAACAAACAGGTAGGAAAATACCGCCGGAGCAAGTTAAAAAATTTGGCCTCGATTGCCCCGGATTTGCTTTTATGCGAGGAAAATAATCCTAAGAAGATCGGATGTCAATGTCTGAGCGGCACCTGAAAAGTTGACTGACACGGCAGTTTATCGTAGAAGCTGAGTGCTTTGATGGTCCGTTAAAACCCCGTCGTGATAAAGGAGCTCATCGAAAATGAACAGAAGCGCACTCGCGTTGCTGGTATGCCTTGCTGTCGTTGTACTGAATGGATGCCAGCCGGCAGCTGATACTAATCGCAATCTCGCCGCAGCGACTGCGACCCCCGCTAAAGAGGCGTTTGATCCGGCAGCGATCGAAGCTGAAGTGATGAGGATCGAACGTGAGTGGTATAGCGCTGCGAAAACCCACAATGCAGAAGCTGCGAAAGGGTTCCTCGCTGATAACGTGATCCTTGTTTATCCGGATGGGACAGCGGCTACGAAAGCTGACGAAATTCGCTCTATCGAATCAGGGGCAATGACTGCGGATGCGTACGACATGCTGGAATCGAAGGTGACGGTGATGAATGCGGATTCGGCTTTTATCACCGGACGCAGCGTCATTAAAAACGGCAAAATCGTGGTTCCAAATCAAAAGAAACCAATCGATATCACTGGCGAATATCGTTTCCTCGACGTCTACGCTCGAAGCGACGGCAAGTGGCAAGTCGTAGCATCGCAGGCCGTGAAGATCGAACCGGGAGCCGTTGCTGCAGCGGCTGCGGCAAGTCCCGCCGCCTCAGTTCCGCCCCCTCCAGCAAAAGCTTCACCCACAGCAAAAGCGAGCCCGACAAAATAATTTCTTTTTGTGCTTCTTGTGCTTTTTTGTGGCTAACTCCAGATCCCCGGGATGGTCGTTGAACATTTTGGACAACGACCTTCCCTCGTGACGTTTACCTGTCGAATCAAATAACCGAAACGCTCAACCAACAACTGATCGCACGACGGGCAATAAGTATTCTCCCAACGTCCGACTCTGCCCGGGAGATTTCCGGCGTAGATGTAGTTCAAGCCTGCCTCACGACCAATCTCACAAGCGCGAATCAATTGCTCGGCAGTCGTGTTTGAGTTTTCCGTCATCCGGTAGTCCTGGTGAAAAGCAGTCACATGCCACGGGATCTCACGAGAAACCGAGGCGATGAATTCTGCTGCACGACGCAGCTCGGCTTCGGAGTCGTTGAAACCTGGAATCACCAACGTCACAATCTCTTCCCAGAAGCCGCGCTCATGGACCATCTTCACAGTGTCGAGAATATTGTCGACCACGCCGCCGAGTTGCCGGTAGTTCTTGTCATTCATCGACTTCAAATCGATCTTGTAACAATCAGTCCAGGGACGCAGGTAGTCGAGCACCTGCGGCGTCGCGTTGCCGTTGGAAATGAAAGCGGTTTTGAACCCGGCGGGGCGAGCGTGTTTGAAAACGTCGACGGCCCACTCGGCCGTGATTAGTGGCTCGTTATAACTACTGCCAACCATCGACGCGCCGTAAGCTTTTGCCATCGTCACGAGACGCTCCGGCGAAACTATCGTTGGATTCGTTCCCGCAGCATCGTCGCGCAGCGCCTGAGACGTGAGCCAGTTCTGGCAATAAGCGCAATGCAGATCGCAACCGAGCATTCCAAAGGTCAACGTGTCTGAACCGGGCATGACGTGGAAGAATGGTTTTTTCTCGGTGGGGTCGCAGGCGAGCGCGGCTACGTAGTTTGCAGGCACGCGCAGATGTCCACCTTCGTTGAAGCGAACTTTGCAAATTCCACGCTTCCCTGATTTGATCAAACATCGATGGCCGCAGGCGTAGCACTTCAACGCGCCGTCCTCGAGATGTTCGGTTAATTCCTCCGCACCCTCGGTCGTCATCGAGTCGAGAACGGCTGCGAGCGGTGCTGATTGAGCAGTTAACGGCATTATGTTAAGTATTATACAAGGCACATGATCATCGAAGAAATCACTGTCACCGCGTTCCAGCAACACACTCGTATCGTCGGCTGCGAAGAAACCAGGAATGCCATCTGCATCGATCCGGGCGACGAAGCTGAACGAATTGTTGAGACACTCGAACGACGGGGTCTCACACTGCAGGCAATCACTCTGACACATGCACACCTCGACCACGTTGGCGGTGTGGCGGCCCTGAAGAAACTGCAACCAAATGCAAAGATCAATTTGCACAAGGGTGACGAGCCTCTGTACCAGGCGCTGCCGGAACAGCCGGCCTGGATTGGTATCCCGCGCGCGCAGTGGGCGGCGCTCGGGTTTGCTTTTGAGCAACCACCGGCAATCGATCACTACTGGACTGACGGTGAGAAATATTCAGTCGGGAAGCTCGAATTCGAAGTGCTGCACTGTCCGGGTCACACGCCTGGTCACGTCGTGCTGTATGAGGGGACTGAGCGCGTTGTGTTCGTTGGAGACGTCTTGTTCGCCGGCTCGATCGGCAGAACAGATCTGCCCGGCGGATCTACCGAGCAACTGCTGAGTTCGATCAAGAACAAATTAATGACACTCGGAGATGATGTGAAGGTGTATTCAGGACACGGACCGGTAACGACGATCGGTGAAGAGCGTCTAACAAACCCGTTTCTTACCCGTTATTTTTAGCCGCGGATGACGCGGATGAACGCGGATTACTTCAAGCGCTTCGACTTCATCTCTTCCCACAATTCCTTCTGCTCGTCATTCAACTGACTCGGTAAGGTATCGACAGGAACCTGGTACTTCGCACAGAACTGGCGCCATAAAACAAAACGCAGATCATACTGTCCGGTTGAGTCCGAAACAGAGTTATCGACTGGTGGTGGTTGCTTCTTCCCCGTGTTCATACGTGGGGAGTGTAACAGCAAATTAGTTGACCTCGAAAGAGCGGAGATAGACTGGACTGGTTGGAGCGTTACTACCACCTTCCGGCTCTACGGTGATCGCGAAAATGGCGGAGTCGAGCGCTTCTTTCGGCATTTGATCCTTCAACATCCCGCCGCCATGGTCATCCGGTGAGAATGTTTTCCCCGGCATGGGCGGATTCTTTCCAACGATGAACCACAACTGGTAAACCTTTCCTCGAGGAACACTCGGAAGCTTTTCTGCCATTAACATCGCACGCCCGGATTTGTCGTACGCGAGTGAGGCTGTGGCGCCGGCGCCGAGATCGGTCCCTTTCAGCTCATTCACTTTGGCGCCCGGTGTGGTTGCCATCTCGATGAACTCTCTTGTTTTTGCGAGCTCTTCGTTAATCGCGCGATTCTCGCGCCAGAGGACGACGAGACCAACGATCAAAGCGGTAAAGAGTACGACCGCAGCCATCGCTCCCAACGAACCGAACGACCTCCAGACGTTTCTCGAAGTGGATCGGAAAGGAATTACTTCAGGCGTTGCGAGCTCTTTTCGTACTTCGCTCAGAATCCGTTCACGAACTTTGGGCGACGGCTCCACAGGATCCGCGACCACGGCCAGAGTCGCAGCCGTGCCCTGCCATTCTTCGAGCTCTTTGCGACACTCGTCACAGTTTTCGAGATGCTCGTTCAACGCACGTTCTTCCGCCGCATCGAGCGCAGATAGCGCGCGCGCCGGAATCATCTCCTTGTAATCTTCGTGAACCATCCTCTTCCTAAAACCCGAAACTCTCTCCCTGGCCGGCCAACAGCTCCCGCAGGTTCGTCAGGCCCGTACGCATGCGAGTCTTAACGGTACCCAACGGCGCGCCTAAACGCGTCGCGATTTCTGATTGAGTGAGACCGTCGAAGTAGGCGAGCATCAGAGGCCGCTTCTGCTCGTCGGGGAGTTGTGCGAGCGCTTTGTTGACCAGACCGCGTTGTTCTGATTTGAAGGCGTCGCTGGCTGCGTCGGAGATCTCTTCCACCGCCTCTCTGGCGCCGGCCTCTGCGACACGTTCACGGGATGCGAGCGTCCGCAGGCGGTCGATCCCACGGCTCCGTCCGAGGGTTACCAGCCATGTGAACGGGCGACCGCGTTCTTCGTCGAAGTCTTCCGCCTTACGCCAAACCTGCAGAAAAACCTCCTGAAGGACGTCTTCCGCTTCCTCGCGGTTATTCAATATACGCATCAGGAGTCCAAACAGGATTACGCGGTAACGATCGTAGAGCTGTGCGAGGGCCGCCTCGTCCCTCGCGGCAATCGCCTTCAACAGTTCCACGTCGTCTTCTTGTGCTCGTTTAGGTTGCAAGCTTTAACTATACGGAGCGTGGGATGGAAGCGGATTGGGAGGAATATAGGTCCTATAGGACTTATAGGACCTATTTTCGGGATCAAATTACGCTACCGTGATCTCTTCGGTGAGATAAACGTCCTGGATTGCGTTCAGCAGCTCAACGCCTTCGCTCATCGGGCGTTGGAACGCTTTGCGGCCCGAGATCAGACCCATGCCGCCGCCACGTTTGTTGATGACTGCGGTGCGCACTGCTTCGGTCAGATCGCTGGCGCCCTTCGACTCGCCACCTGAATTGATCAATCCACATCGACCCATATAACAGTTAGCCACCTGATAGCGAACGAGATCGATCGGATTGTCGGTCGTGAGTTTCTCGTAAACAAGCTTGCTGGTCTTTCCATACGAGCTACCGAGTGCCTGCTCAACCGCTTTGTAGCCACCGTTCCGCTCAGGAAGTTTCTGCTTGATGATATCGGCCTGAATCGTCACGCCCAGGTGGTTTGCCTGGCTCGTGAGATCGGCTGACGCGTGCATGTCGCCTTCGGGAGTTTTGAACTTGGAGTTGCGCAGGTAACACCACAGAATGCAGGCCATTCCCAGCTCGTGAGCTTGCGCAAAGGCCTTGCTGATTTCTGTTATCTGCCTGGTCGATTCATCCGACCCAAAATATATTGTGGCACCCACGGCCACAGCCCCAAGATTGTGTGCCTCTTTAACTGTCCCAAAAAGCACCTGATCAAACTTGTTCGGCAGCGTCAGTAATTCGTTATGATTTATCTTGACGATGAACGGAATCTTATGCGCATACTTTCGTGCAACCGTCCCGAGCACGCCGAAGGTTGAAGCAACTGCATTGCATCCACCCTCAATGGCAAGCTTCACGATGTTTTCCGGATCGAAGTACTCTGGGTTGGGCGCAAACGAAGCGCCCGCCGAATGCTCGATCCCCTGGTCCACCGGAAGGATTGACAGATAGCCAGTGCCACGAAGCCGGCCGTTGTCAAACAGCGATTGCAGTGACCGCAACACTGCCGGCGAACGATCGGAACCACTCCAGACGCGGTCGATGAAATCCGGACCCGGAAGTTGTATATGATCCTTCGAGATCGTTTGTGATGAGTGATTCAGTAAAGTAGAGGCATTGGGCCCAAGCCACTCTTCGATCCGCGCAAGCGAATCAGAGCGCTTAAGTGTTGTAACCATGAAACTTCCTCCCGGTGCGGCCGTGGCTTAATTGCTTGATAAATGAACCCCGGGGATTATACGATGAAACGACAACTTTTCAGAACACTCCTCCTATTGTTACTGGTCGCTACGCCTGTCCTTGCCGACGACACTCCGCCATGGGTGCAGCAGGCCGCGGCGATCAAGGTTCCCGCTTATGACAAAGACGTATCTGCGGTGGTGCTGCTCGACGAATCGCTGACTAGCATCAACTCCGATGGACGAGTCAACGAGGTCAATAACCACGCTGTGCGTATCCTGCGACGTGAAGGGCGAGGTTATGCCATCGGACAGGTTGGCTACGTGCCCGAGACCGGGAAAGTGAAAGAGTTTCGCGCGTGGCTGATTAAACCGAACGGCGAGATCAAGCGATTCGGGAAGGATGATTCCGTCGACATCCAGGCAAGTCTCAACGACGTTTACAACGAATACCGGTTCAAGAGAATTTCCGCTAGAGACGACGCGGACGTGGGCGCGGTCTTCGCTTACAGCTACACGCTCGAAGATCGATCAATATTTAGTCAGGCCGATTGGGCTTTTCAGAACTCACTCCCGGTAATCACGTCACGATACAACCTCACGTTACCGGAAGGCTGGCGTGCCGAAGCCGTAACGTTTAATCACGCGGCGGTTGAGCCGCGCGTCAATGGCTCAAACTACACGTGGGAACTGTCAAACCTTCCGGCGATTCCTGATGAACCACTCAGTCCGAGTCTTACTCATCTCGTACCAAGACTCGCAGTGAGTTACTTCCCACCTGCAAACTCGCAGCAGTTGTCGATCAAGACTTTTTCAAAGTGGGGCGACGTCGCAGCGTGGATGAGCGAGTTGGAAGATCCACAGGTGATCATCGACGATGCGCTCACACGAAAGGCAAACGAGTTAACCGCAACAGCCAGGACCGAGTACGACAAGATTCGCGCGATCGCCAACTACGTTCAAAACATTCAATACATCTCGATCCAAACAGGTCTCGGACGCGGCGGTGGTTATCGTCCGCACTCTTCGGCCGAAGTTCTCGCAAAGTCGTACGGCGACTGCAAAGACAAGGCGAATCTGATGCGCGCGATGCTGAAGGTGGTCGGCATCGACGCGATTCCGATAAGTATCTATTCCGGCGATCCGAATTATGTTCGCGCGAGCTGGCCGTCGCCGCAGCAGTTCAATCACTGCATCATTGCAGTCAAAGTCAGCGATCAAACTCAGGGCAGCACGATCATTCAGCATCCGACGCTGGGACGGCTTTTGATCTTCGATCCGACTGACGAAGAAACCCCGATCGGCGATCTTCCATTCCATCTGCAAGGCAGTCTTGCATTGCTCGATTCGAAGTCTGAAACCGATCTCGTCCGCATGCCGGTGACGCCGCCGGAGATGAATCAGCTCGAACGCATCGCAACGCTGCAGCTAACACCCGATGGCGGCCTCAGCGGTCAGATAAAAGAACAGGCCAATGGGCAGACGGCTGCATCGCTACGTTCTGAATTTCGCGGCCTGTCGAAACCTGATTACACGGTGAAGATCGAGACATGGTTGGCACGTGGCATCACCTCGGCACGTCTCAACAAGCTCGAGCCCACAGAAGACACGGGCAATGGAAGCTTCAGTCTTAATCTCGAGTTCACTGCAAACACGTATGGACAGTTGATGCAGAACCGGTTGCTGGTGTTCAAACCCGTGGTGGTTGCACGTCGAGAAGCGCTCTCACTCACGGAAGCGACACGTAAATATCCAGTGGTCCTGCACGCGATTGGTTTTTCCGAAACGGTGCGAGTTCAGTTGCCGGCGGGATTTGACGTTGATGAACTACCGGACCCGGTGAAGCTTCAAACTGCGTTCGGTTCTTACACGACGAGTTATGAGGTGAAGAATAACGAGCTCGTGTTCAAGCGCCAGTTGTCGCAAAAGGCGACAACGATCGCGGCGGCCGATTATGAGACTGTGCGGAAATTCTTCGAAAGCATCCGCGCCGCGGAGAACGCTCCGGTCGTCCTGGCGAGGAAATAAAACATCCACAGATTACGCAGATTCTTTTTAAAAACTGAAGAGAAGTTCTGTGTAATCTGTGGATGGTTTTAACCGCCAATCAATCTGGCAATTCCGAATGCGGCGCCAGCGGCGACACTGCCGATGAGCGCAGTCTGTAATGCGCTTCTCACGGGACGCGTGCCTGTAAAACGGCCCTTCACAAAACCAAAGATCAATAACGCCAGCAACGTGAACGCAACCGAATACAACAATGCTCCTTGCGTGTTGTGTGCAAAGAAGTACGGTGCGAGAGGAACTAGACCACCGGCAATGTAAGCGCCCGCAATTGTTAGCGCGCTGGCGAGCGCGCGACCCGGTTGAGGTTTTTCAAGACCCAGCTCAAAACGCATCATGAAGTCGACCCAATTGCGTGGTTGACGTTTGAGAGCCTGCACGATGGGCCATGTTTCTTCCTCGCTGAGCCCATAAGCCTGAAAAACTTCAGCGACCTCGCGCATCTCTTCGTGAGGAATTTCCTGCACCTCACGTTTCTCACGTTCACGTTCCTTCGCGTAGTGCTCGGCGTCGCTCTTCGCAGCAAGATAACCACCAAGGCCCATGGCAATCGACCCGGCGGCGATCTCGGCGAGACCAGCGGTAACGATGATGCCGGTTTGATCGATGGCGCCCGTCAATCCCGCCGCGAGCGCAAACGGAACCGTCAGACCATCAGCCATTCCGATGACAATGTCGCGAACGACTTCACTCGATGTGAAGTGACGTTCGATGTGGGGAGTCTGGGGCATAGTTAGTCATCCACAGATTACGCAGATTACACTGAAAAAGAATCTGTGTAATCTGTGGATGCGGCTTCTAATCAAAACTTACCCATCAACATCAACACACCAATCACAATAAACGCCACTGCCGCCACTCTTTTTACCCACTCAATCGGTACATAATTGCCGATGACACTCCCCACCAAAACCCCCAACCCCGAAACGGCCACGAGCGCGAGACTGGCGCCGATAAACACCGCCCATGGCTTCTTCGAATCGGCCGCCATCGTCATCGCCGCCAGTTGCGTCTTGTCACCCATTTCTGCCAGGAAAATGATTCCAAATGTTGTCAGCAACACACGTAGATCCATTCGTCTTCTCCAAACCTCATTTCGAATCCGTAATCAAAACGGCATCGCGCACCAACGTACCGCGAGTGCACGCTAACTGCTTTCCGTCACGCGACCATGAGAAGCCCGTAATCAGGAACTCTCTGAAATCGGTGACTTGCTTAGGTGGCCCGCCCTCGGTGGACTGGCTCCAAATGTTGCTCACGTTGTTGGCATTCACTGAGTAGAAAATTGATTTTCCATCCACCGCCCACTGAACGACGGTTGTAACACTTCCGCTGGCAGGAACCTCGAAAGTATTAACATTTGGACCACCATCAAAGGGCATGATGGCCACGCGGTTTCCTGGAGCAAACGGATCGCTTGATTCCGGATATGTGTACGCGATGTGTTTTCCATCAGGCGATACGCTGGCCACAATTGCAACGTGGTCCGTGATCTGAACCGGCGTGCCACCATCGATCGAAACCTTCCACAGCGTAGGCTTGGTGCCTTCGTAAGTGGTGTAAACAACCCAGCGGCTGTCAGGTGAAAGCGTGGGGAAAGAGTCAGCTAAACCCGAGGTCAATTTCACCGGGTTACTGCCATCCAGGTTTATGCGCCAGAGATTTCTCTTGCCATCCTGCCATAACCCAAACACCACATAACGTCCGTCGGCAGAAACTACCGGTGAAACATTGGTGCCGTTATTCGATGTTAACTGTCTGCGATTTTTACCCTCGACATCGGTAATCCAAATGCCTGCACTTCCGCCTTCGTTAGAGACGTAGACGATGCTGCCGTCAGGTGTCCACGAAACGTTACTTCCAGTTAACGAAAAGAAACTGCTCACATTTCCGGTGGACGAGCGGGTTGCTCTCGAAGCGTCGCCGTCGGGCGCGACCCAGAGATTGACCAGACCCAGCGACTGGACCGACACGAGTTTTTTAGTATCCTCAGTTAGTGCGATGGAACGATACGCATTCAAATCATTCGTAACACGCCTGGTTCTTCCGTCAGGGTAGTTAACAATCCATAGCATCGATGAGGCCGCGCTGTCGCCGGCAACTAACACCAGCCCCGACATGTCGCGTAACCACTGCACTCGCCCGGCAAACTGCCAGGAGTCGGATGTCAGTTCTTTCTCACTCCCGTCAGCAACCGAAAAGCCGAGAACTTTACTGCGACCACCCACCATGGAAATCGACGAAGCAATCATTTTTCCGTCAGGAGACCAGGATGGCCCAGTAAAAAATATCGGCGTAAAACGTTCCGGAGATTTTTTGACTACCAGATTGCGCTCGCCGCTGCCATCGATGTTTGCGATCACGAGCGCGCTTTCACCCGGGTTTGGATAGTTGCCGCGGACAAGTACGAACTGTTTACCGTCCGGCGAGAAACTGACTGGACCATCGAGTCTCTGCATTATCTTGACTGGCGGACCGCCAAGCACAGGGACGCGATAGAGGGTGCCGGAATCAAGGTTGGCTTTAATGACGTAATAGAGATCCTGTCCATCCGGCGAAAACGTGATGCCGAAATAACCGACGTTGGCCGGCGGCACGATCTGTTTGTCGTTTGCAGTGCTTACCTGGCGTATCCAAAGGCTCTGGACGCTGTGAGTGCTCAACGCATAGACAACGTATTTACCATCAGGTGAAATCGTCGCGTCGATGGCATTACCGGAATTGGTGATCCGGGAAATCTTGATATCCCAAAAGTGTTCGACGGCCATCGGGCGATTGAGATACTTGTAAATCCCAAAACCCGTTGCACCGATTATCAAGGCAAAGCCCAGAAGAGTTAGCACTGTTCTCAACTTGTGGCGCTTGATCTCAACACTTAACGATTCGCTTATTAACGTAATCGCACTTCGTGGTTCAGTTGTTTGTGCAAGAGGAATCACTGAAGTGAACTCACCGGGTGCTCCAGTGTCGGCTCTGTCCGGAACAGCTGAGCGGTCGAGTTTCTCCTGAAACTCCAGCTCCTGTTTCAGCGCCTTCAGATCCAGCCAGAGATCCTTAACAACCTGGTATCGCTCTTCACGATCCTTGCGTAGTGACTTTGAAACTATCC
>Ga0207647_10000501_pt1 | contig 31381 bp, 24 predicted proteins | sample KBSCornC2_FD_184295 | JGI IMG/M metagenome (GOLD analysis project Ga0207647, IMG submission 184295) | Corn rhizosphere microbial communities from Kellogg Biological Station, Michigan, USA - C2 (SPAdes) (version 2) | ecosystem: Host-associated > Plants > Roots > Rhizosphere ... | reverse complement strand
CGTCCCGCCAGCGGCCGATGCCGCAGTCGATCGCATACGTGCGCCCGGCGATGACGAACACGAGGCGGCAGGTGTCGGTATCGAAGGCCACCTCGAGCCGCTGCACCCCGATCGAGTTCGCATCGATGGCGTAGTCGAGGCGTTTGCCGTCGCGCTGCGAATGCGCGCTCCCCTCGGGCAGCTTCAGCGCCAGGCCGGCGAGCCGCGCGTGCAGATGTGCCTGCGCCTCGCGATCGTAGGGTCCGAGCTGCTGCAGTCCCGGCAGCAGATGATCCCAGACGAGATTGAGGGCACCCTGCAGATCGAGCGTGTTGCCTGTGATCGCCACGACCGCATCGAGCTTCGGCAGCACCACGCAATACTGGCCGAACGAGCCGTCGTTGCGGAATGCGTCGTGGCGGCAGCGCAAGAACTGGTAGCAATAGCCTTGATGCCAATCGCTGGTCAGCTTGAGTTGTTCGAGGTTCTCACCATTGCGCGCGGGCTGCTGGATTTTGAACGTCGTCGCCCGTTCGACCCACTCGCGCGGCAACAGTTGCTTGCCGTTCCACTGACCGTTTTGCAGATAGAGCTGGCCGTGTTTGATCAGCGACTCGGTGGTCGCGGAGAGGCCCCAACCGCCAGCGTTGATGCCGCGCGGACATTCGGCCCAGCGCATCTTCGGCATCCCGAGCGGTTCGAAATAGCGCGGACGCAGGTAGTCGACGATCTTCTCGCCGGTCACCTTCTGCACGATGGCCGACAACATGTACGTCGCCGCGCTGTTGTAGAGGTATACGCTGCCGGGGGCGAATTCGATCGGCAGGGCGAGGAAGGACTTCACCCAGTCCTCATCGCGCGTGACCGTCAAGGTTGCGTCGGTCGCCTGGCCGACCGACATCGTCAACAGATGCTCGATGCGCAGTGCGGCCAGATGTTCGCTCACCTGCGCGGGACGTTGCTGCGGAAAGAAATCGATGACTTTGTCGGTGAGCTTGAGCTTACCCGCCGCGATGGCGAAGCCGACGGCGGTCGAGGTAAACCCCTTGCTCACCGAATACAAACTGTGCGGCGCGTCGGCGCGATACGGCGCGAACCAGCCGCGTGCCGCGATGCGGCCGCCGCGCGCGACGACGAGGCTGTGCACTTCATGTGCGCTCGCCGCCGCCGCGTCGAGGAACGCATGAACTGCGGCCGGTGCAATTCCGAGGGACTCCGCTGCCGCATCCGCCTTCGCGAACGCGCGCATCGGAAAAGCCCCATCGAATCCTGCGAACAGCGCGGCGGCGCCCATCTGTTCCAGGAAATTCCGCCGCCGCCGGTCCACCGTTCTTGCACCCTGCACGGATTCGAACTCTCTTACAACGTGTATTTCGCCGTCAGATAGTAAGCGCGAGGCGATTGCGGTTGGAACACGTTGTTCATCACGTAGCCGCCACGGTTCGTGAGGTTGTCGATATTGAGGCGCAAATCGAGGTTGCCGACCTTGTAGCCGGCGAAACCGGACACCTGGACCAGCCCGGGAATCCAGATACCGTAATGCCAGTCGCTGCCGAGCGTGCCGCGCGTCTTGGTCTGCGCGTGGATCCATCCACCTAAATAGAACCCCGAGAGCGCGCCCTCGTCAAACGAATATTTCGCGGTCAGGTTTGCCTGCTGCTTGGGAGCCGAAGGAAAGCGCAATCCGACCTGCTGCGGTACGCCGGGATAGTCGGTGTATTTCGCCACGGCCAGATTGGTGAAGTTCGCCGACAGTTGCAGGTTGTGCGAAGGCGCCCAGGTCAGTTCGGCCTCCATGCCCTGCGCGCGGCCGACACCACCCAGGTTGTACTTGACCAGCGCATTCGTCTGACCCTGCTGCGAGTAGTCGGGCGTAGCGATATTCTGCAAATCGTCGCGGAAAAAGGAAATCGTGCTCGTCACCTGGCCGTTGAGCCATGCGGTTTTCACGCCGAATTCCTTGCCGGTGCCTTTGGCGGGCGGCACCACTTCGGTCGTGCCGGGCTGCACGAGCCCCGACGGCGTGAACGATTTCGAGTAGTTCGCGAAAAATGCGGTGTCGGCAAAAAACGAATCCGGTGCGAACGGCTTGCCGATAATGCCGATCTGCGGCGTCGTGTCGCTGGTCGCCAAGCCGCCATTGGAGGTCTTCGTATGGCGCGCGCCAATCAGTACGTGCAGGCGATCCTCGTACATGGACATCTGCTCAGCCACGTAGTAGGCATGCGTCAGCACGTCGCCGACATTGGTCTGATTGAGGTAATTCGGATTTGGGGAGATCTTCAACAGCGCGTTGTATTCGTTCTGCAGCAGGAGCGGGCCGTCGGTGAAGAAATTCCACGGTTGACCGCCGCTGCCCATCTGCGCCGGGCCGACCCAGACTCGGAACGAATCAATCCAGGCATTCGACGCCTGGTAGCCGACGAGCATCGAGTGACTGATCGGGCCGGTGTCGAAATACATCGCCGCCTCGAGTTTGTTTTCCCAGCCCTCGCCTTTCTGGGTACCCGTGAGCAAGCCGGACGAGCCGAAGAACGTGCTCGCCAGCCCGCTCGGCCCGATCACCTTGGCGCCGCTCTGCAACAGGGCCAGCAGGCCCCAGGTGTAAGTGGCGCGCGCGAAGTCGTCGCGAATTTCGATGTGATCGTTGACCGCATACGACACCTCGCCCGACCAGAAATTGAGCGTTTCCTTGTTGTAGTTCTGCGGCCCGAGCACGTTGTAGCGCACGCCGCCCGGCAGGTACTTCTCCGGCACCGTCATCGTCTGCGGCGGCTCATTGGGACCGTAGATGGCGCCGACCCACGCATCGAGATACGTGCTCTGCGGAAGTCCCGAGCCGATGAAGCCTTGGTGGGTCACGGGCAGCGTGGAGATCTGCGCATCGTTGTCGATATGACGATAGTTGAGGTTCAAGGTCAGCGCGTCGGTCGGTCGGAACGTGACGCCGAGGATGGCCGTCTTCTCGTCCTGGCCGGTCCAGTCGACCCAGCCGTTCGAGTTTTTCTTGTACAGGTCGACGAGGTAGGCGAAGTTGCTGCCGATCGGGCCCGACGAGAAAAATTCGCCGCTGCGATAGTCCCAACTGCCGACTTCGCCCTCGAAATACGTCGTGTTCGAACTGAGCTGCGGCTTCTTGTAGATGATGTTGATCGAACCGCCGGGCGGCACGTTGCCGTTGAACACGGCCGAGGGACCCTTGAGCACCTCGATGCGGTCGACGCCGACCGTCGAGCCGAGACCCGAGACGATCGCCAGCGAATCGAAGCCGTCCACCTGCGGCATGATCTTGTAGCCGCGCACCGCGAAGTTCGTCAGCGTCTCGCCGCTGTTGGACTGGCCGGTCACACCGGTCAGCGCACCGATTGCCTGCATCGCCTGCGAGGCGTTGACGTCGCTGAGGAACTGGCTGTTGATCGCGGAGATCGAGATCGGCGTATCGATGATCGCGGTGACGACGCCGGTCGCGCTGGTCGCTTCACTGGTCTGATAGCCGATCACCTTGACCACGCCCATCATCGACGGCTTGTTCGCCTCCGCGCTGCTCTTCGCGTTTTCCGTGGGTGTCTGATCCGCCGCGGGAGTCTGCGGCGCATCGGCCGCGCCGGCGCCGCCAGTGTCCGCCCACGCGCCTGAAGACAGCACCAGCGCCGCGAACAAGCCGCGGCGCACCGCGACGGAAAGCTTCGAAAACGCCATCGGACGTAAATCCTGCATCGTCATCCCCTCAAGTTTCTAATTAGTCGTTGTCGATCAGCGCCCGCACTCGCGATCTCGGATATCAGGCGCCTTGTTTTTCGGCGCAGCGATTAGCGCACGCGGGCGCGAACAGCGCCTACGCGTCAGTTTGCCCGATACGCATACAGGGTTAATCGTGCGCTGACTATGCTGCGGTGCGGCGACACCGTTGAATTCCTGACGGCGAGTTTTGTATCGCCCGATGGGTAAATCTTGCGTGGTTTGCGCACACGCGCCGAAGCGACGATGCGCGCGGACGGAGACGAATCGCGTGATGGTCGAGAAGAAAAAAACGCTACGCAGCGCCGACTGGTTCAATGACGCGTCGCAGCCGGTCGATACCGCGCTGTATCTCGAACGTTATATGAATTTCGGCCTCACGCGCGAAGAGCTGCAGTCGGGAAAGCCGATCATCGGCATCGCGCAGTCGGGCAGCGATCTGGCGCCGTGCAACCGCCATCATCTGCAGCTCGCCGCGCGCGTGCGCGAGGGCATTCGCGCCGCGGGCGGCATCGCCCTCGAATTCCCGGTGCATCCAATCCAGGAGACCGGCCGACGGCCCACGGCAGCGCTCGACCGCAATCTGTGTACGCTCGCGCTGACCGAGATCCTCCACGGCTATCCGCTCGACGGCGTCGTGCTGACCACCGGTTGCGACAAGACCATGCCCGCGCAGCTCATGGCCGTGGCCATGCTTGACCTGCCGGCGATCGTGCTCAGCGGCGGCCCGATGCTCAACGGCTGGCAGGGCGAACGCCGCATGGGTTCGGGCACCATCGTCTGGGAAGCGCGCGATCGTCTGCACACCGGACAGATCGACTTCGAACAGTTCATGCGCGAGGTCGCCGCCTCGGCGCCGAGCATCGGCCATTGCAACACGATGGGCACGGCGCTCACGATGAACTGCCTCGCCGAAGCGCTCGGCATGAGCTTGCCGGGCTGCGCGGCGATTCCCGCCGCTTATCGCGAGCGTGCGCAGATCGCCTACGTCACCGGCCAGCGCATCGTCGACATGGTGCGCGAGGATCTGCGTCCGTCCGCGATCCTCACGCGCAACGCCTTCCTCAACGCGATCCGCGTCTGCTCGGCGATCGGCGGATCGACGAATGCGCCGATTCATCTGCAGGCCATCGCGCAATGCGCGGACGTGCCACTGTCTCTCGACGATTGGCAAGAATTCGGTCTCGACATCCCGCTGCTGGTGAACTGCCAGCCCGCCGGCGAATATCTCGGCGAGGATTTCCATCGCGCCGGCGGCCTGCCCGCCGTGATTGGCGAACTGCTGCGCGGCGGACTCCTCGATGGCAGCGTACGCAGCGTGAGCAGCCGCAGCATCGCCGAGGAATACGCCGAATGCGTGCCTTCCAATGAGCGCGTTATCCACCCGCTTCACGCTCCGCTGCGCGCGCAGGCGGGTTTCCGCGTGCTCTCGGGCAACCTGTTCCGTTCGGCGCTGATCAAAACCTCGGTGATCGGCGATGCGTTCCGCGCCAGATATCTTTCCAACCCCGCCATGCCCGACGTGTTCCGCGTGCGCGCAGTCGTGTTCGAGGGTCCCGAGGACTACCGCCGCCGCATCGACGATGCGTCACTCGCGATCGACGAGCTGTGTGTTCTCGTCATGCGCAACTGCGGACCGGTCGCGTATCCCGGCTCGGCCGAGGTCATCAACATGGCGCCGCCGCGCGAACTCGTGAGTCGAGGAATCGGTATGCTGCCGTGCATGGGTGACGGCCGGCAAAGCGGCACGTCGGCGAGTCCCTCGATCCTGCACGTATCGCCCGAAGCCGCGGCGGGCGGCGACCTCGCCTTGCTGCACGATGGTGATCTCATTGAAGTCGATCTGCGCCGCGGCACCGTGAACGTACTCGTCGAAGATGCCGAGCTCGAGCACCGCCGCGCGGCTTTGACGCCACCGGTCCTCGTCGACCAGACACCGTGGCAGGAAATCTATCGCGAGCGCGTGACCGCACTCGACGAGGGCGCAACGCTGCGCACGCGCGGCGACTTCCATCGCATCGTCGAGCGCTTCGGCACGCCACGGAATTCGCACTGATGACCGCCATAACCGCCCCGCCCCTGGCCCGCTGCATCGCGCCTACGAACGCCGCGCTCGGCGAGAGTCCGATCTGGATCGCCGGCGAAGGCGCCGTCTACTGGGTGGACATCGAGGGCGCCCGCATATTCCGCCATGTCCCCGCCAGCGCGCACACCGAAGTCTGCGACTTGCCGTTCGCGGTTTCGGCGCTTGCAGCGACGGCGGATGGCCGTTTGCTCTGCACAGCGCGAGCGAGCACCTTCCTGCTCGATCCGCGCACGGGTGAACTGACGAAGGCGAGTGACCTGCCGGGCGCGCGCGACGGTGTGCGCATCAACGACGGCTGCTGTCATCCCGACGGCGCCTTCTGGTTCGGCACGATGGACATCGGCGAACGCGCGCCGTCCGGCCATTTCTTCCGCCTCGCCGGCTCGGGCGCGTGCGAGCAGATCGAAGCCTCGTTCATCATCACGAACGGGCCTGCCTTCAACGCGAACGGTTCGCTTGGTTACTTCGTCGACTCGGTCGGCCGACGCATCCTGCGCGTCGACTTGCGTCACGGACGCATCGCCGGCACGCCGAGCGTGTTCGCACGAATTGCTCCAGACCAGGGCTACCCGGACGGCCTTGCGGTCGATGCCGACGACGGCGTCTGGTGCTGCCATTGGGGCGGCGCGCGCATTACGCGATTCGACGCCGACGGGGGAGTGAGTGCGGTGCTGCACCTGCCTGTCGCGAATGTCACCAAATGCGTATTCGGCGGCGAAGCACTCGATCGCCTCTTCGTCACCACCGCGCGCAAAGGACTCGACGATGCCGCGCTCGCGCGGCAACCGCAAGCCGGCGGTCTCTTCGAGATCGAGGTCGGATACCGCGGGTTCGCTTCCGTACCGTTCCGCGGCAGCCTGCGCGAGCAGGCCTTCACGCACTTGCAATTTTTCGCCATAGCCGATATTCAACTCACAAATACGGCAGCCGACTGCGAGCAGCGAGCTGCCTCCCCGGGAGGGAGACAATGGAACCGAAATTCGAAACCGTCGAAGTCGACGCTGCAAGCTCATTCCGCAGCATGTGGTTCACCTGTCCCAGCCTCGCTGAGGATCACACCTGGCACTATCACCCGGAATTCGAACTGACCTGGATCGTCCGCGGTCACGGCACGCGTTTCATCGGCGACAACATCGAGCCGTTCCGCGACGGCGACGTCGTCCTCGTCGGCCCAAATCTGCCGCATTGCTGGCACGACGAGCATATCGACGGCGACGACGCGCCCGAGGCGGTCGTCGTCCAGTTCCGTCCCGAGACATTCGGCCGCGACTTCCTCGACCTGCCCGAGTTCGACTCGATCAAGCGTCTGTTCCGCGCGTCGAAGTGCGGCCTGCACATCGAGGGCGAAACCGCGGAACGCGTCCAGGCGCAGATGCGTTCGCTGTTCGAGAAGAAAGGCATCGCCCGCCTTATCGCCCTGCTCGAAATCCTGCGCGTGCTCGCCGAAGGCGATCACGACGTCCGGTTTCTCGCCAGCCCGGACTACCACATCACCAACGACGTCACCGAAGTGAATCGTCAGCGCATCGAGCTGATCCATCGCCACGTGCGCCAGCATCTCGACAGCGAAATCAACCAGTCAGACGTCGCCAGACTCGTCGGCCTGACGCCGCCGGCCTTCAGCCGTTTCTTCCGCCGCGCGACCGGGCAGACCTTCGTCGGCTTCGTCAACATCCTGCGCATCAACGAGGTGTGCCGGGCGATGACCGAGAGCAGCGAGTGCATCACGCGTATCGCGATGAATTGCGGCTACAACAATATCGCGAACTTCAATCGCCAGTTCCTCGCGATCAAGAGCATGAATCCGAGCCAATACCGCGAGCGCCACCTGCGTCTGCAGCACAAAGCGACGCAGTTCTCGACCGACAATACATCCGCGCGACGCGCGATCGAGCACGTCTGACGCACGATTTTCGATGATTGCGCCGCGCTACCGCGCCCGGCGCTCAGTATGGCCAGTTCGGCCGAGTAAAAAGGCCGCCATCGATGCCCAGCGTCTGTCCGGTGATGAACGCCGCCTGCTCGCTACAGAAGAACAGCACGGCGTTGGCGATGTCCTGCGGGGTGCCGATGCGCCGCAGCGGCGTAATGCGCGACCAGGTATCACTGTAGCCCGGTGATTCCTGCCGCGTACGTTCGACATCGATCGCGCCGGGTGCAACGCAGTTGACTCGAATGCCATACGGACCCAACTCCATCGCCGCGCTGCGGGTGAACTGATCAATGCCGGCCTTCGACGCCGAATAGTCGACGAGGTTCGGGAACGGGATTTTGTTGCAACCCGAACCGATGTTGACGATGCAACCGCCGCGCCCGGCAGCGACCATGAGTCGCGCCGCCTTCTGCGTATTAAGGAAGCAGCCTTTGAGGTTCGTGCGCAACACCCGGTCCCAGTCGCCTTCGTCGAGGTCGAGCAGCGGACTCCAGGTCTGCATTCCTGCGTTGTTGACGAGCAGGCGCGGCGCGCAGCCGAAGAACGCCGCGGCACCGTCAAAGAACGCATCCACGTCGGGAGCGATGCCTGCATCGCTGCGGCGGACGTAGGCGCGGCCGCCGAGTGCTTCGATCTCGCGTGTGACGCGTGCGGGTTTGTTATCTTCCTCGAGATAAGTCAGTGCGACGTTCCAGCCGCTGCGCGCAAGCGCCAACGCGATGCCGAGACCGATACCCGAGACCCCCCCGGTGACGACGGCCCAATCCGCTTCCGCACTCATTCGATTGGTTCCTGACGTATGACGCGCTGGCGTTGCGCACCGAGTTTGTCGATCGCAAGTTCAACAACGTCGCCTTCCTGCAGCCATTGCGGCGGCTTCATCGCCATGCCGACGCCGTGCGGCGTGCCGGTGCTGATGACGTCGCCCGGCTGCAGACTCATGAACTGGCTGACGTAGTGCACCAGGAACGGCACGTTGAAAATCATGTCCCGCGTGTTGCCGGACTGCATGACGCGACCGTTCACGCGGCACTCGAGGCCCAGCTCGCCGAAATCTGCCACCTCATCGGCGGTGACAAGCCAAGGGCCGATCGGGCAGAAGGTGTCGCAACCCTTGCCCTTGTCCCATTGACCGCCGCGTTCGATCTGGTAGCTGCGCTCCGAAACATCGTTGACGATGCAGTACCCGGCAATCTTCTCGCTCGCACGATCCAGCGGGACGCGGCGCGTCTCACTGCCGATTACTATGCCGAGTTCGACCTCCCAATCGCCTTTCTGCGCATCGGGTGGCAGCTCGATGTTGTCGTTCGGTCCGACGATTGACGAGGTCGCCTTGAGAAACAAGATAGGCTCACGCGGCGGTGTTTGTCCGGTTTCGCGCGCGTGGTCGATATAGTTGAGGCCGACACAGACGATCTTGCCGATATCTCGCAGCGGCGCGCCGATGCGGAAATCACCGTCCACAAACGGCAGCGACTCGAGGTCGGCCGTGCGCAATCGCACAAGTGCCGCCGGCAGATCGCGTGCTACGAGGTCGGGAACCAAAGTAGATGCGTCACGGACGCTGCCGTCGCAATCAACGATAGCCAAGCGTTCTGCACCGCGCCGTCCGATCCTGAGCAACTTCACTCGCGCATTCTCCGTTTCCTTAAAGGGAACAACCGCCGTCAACCATGACGTCCGCGCCCGTCATGAACGGACTTTCGTCGGAGGCGAGCAGCACCGCGACTGCGGCGACCTCCTCGGGCTGTCCGATGCGCCCCATCGGCTGCCGCGCGACCATCTCCGCGCGCGTCTTCGCCGGGTCGGCCGACGCCGCGATGCGTTCCGCGAGCGAGGGTGTGTCGATGACGCCCGGGCTGATCGAATTGCAGCGCACGCCGCAGCCGACGAAATCGAGCGCGATCGAACGCGTCATCGCAATCACCGCCCCCTTGGTCGCAGCGTAGACGAATCGGCGCGGCGCGCTCATCGTCGTCGACACGACCGAGGCGATGTTGATGATCGAGCCACCGCCGCGCTCGCGCATCCCCGGCAGCCAGGCGCGTACCGTCGTGTAGATCGACTTCATGTTGATGCGCAGGCTGCGATCGAAATCTGCTTCATTGCATTCGAGGATATCGCCGACGGCGACATAACCAACGCAATTGACGAGCACGTCGATGCGCGCGTGTGCCGCGGCGACATCAGCAACCGCAGCCGCGTCGGTCACATCAAGCTTGTACGCCTGCACACCCGTGGACAGATCGTGGAAATGCCGGTCGCTGAGATCGCAGGCGACAACCGTGCCGCCTTCGGCAGCGAAACGCTCGGCGATGGCGCGGCCCATGCCTTGGCCCGCACCGGTTACCAGGCACGTCTTTCCTTCCAGCCGCCCCATGTTTCTTTCCTCCATTTCGCAGCAATGCTAGGCCGGCTTCCTGCGCTGCCGACAGCACTGGTTTGACGCGGCGGCGATATCGGTTTGACCTGCATAGGCAAGCGACAATCGGCCGGCGGTCAAAAAGCGTGTGGCGGCATCACCCTGCTCGGCCTAGTTTCGCAACGTGGTGCCATTCCGTTGCTGATAGGAGAACTAGGGGATGCCGGTCATCAAGCGGGCATTCGGACAATTGAAGGACGGTCGCGATGTGGACAGCCTTCTGTTGATCGACTCGCGCAATGAATTCTCGGTCGAGATTCTCGAGTACGGAGCGACGATCCGCGCGATCACGTTGCCCGTATGCGATGGCCGCATGGTCAACACGGTGCTCAGTTATGCCACGCTGGCCGACTACGAGGACGGCAACGCCTACCTGGGCGCGACCATCGGCCGCTGTGCGGGGCGGACGGCTGCGGGCGCACATCCCGAGCTACAACTGACGAGCAACGAAGCGGCAAATCATCTGCACGGCGGTGAAACAGGTTTCAGCCATTCGCTATGGGAAACCGTGGAGGTACAAGACGGCGACACGCCGTCGGTACGGTTGCGCCATTGCTCTCCTGCGGGCGAAGACGGCTACCCTGGCGAACTCGTTGTTGACGCCGAATTCTCGCTCGTAGACACGTCGTCGTTGCGCGTGGTCATGCACGCGCGCAGCGATGCAGATACGCCGTTGAACCTGACGCTGCACCCATACTTCAACCTCAGCGGCAATCCTATGAGCCCGGTGGACGACCATCACCTGCGCATCGATGCAAGCCGCATCCTCGCGCTCGATTCCGCAAGGTTACCCACCGGCGATCTGATCGCAGTCGCCGAGACGCCGTTCGATTTTCGCGAAGCGCGGCCGATCGGCGCGTCCAGCTACGACGGCCATGCGCAGCTGCAAATCTCCGATGGCTATGATCATTACTACGTCCTCAACCAAAGCGCCGGCGTCGCGGCCGAACTGTATAGCCCCCAGACCGCGCTCGGCCTGCGCGTCAGCACGAATCAGAAAGGCATCCAATTCTATTCCGGCAATCAGTTGAACAAGGCCACGCCGGTTTCCTTTCGCGCGCGTGGCGCGCTCTGTCTCGAACCACACGCGTTCCCGAACGCGATCAACGAGCCACGTTTTCCAGACATCACCTTGCGTACTGGGGAAATCTACCGTTACGAAGCGTGCTACCAGTTTTATCGAAATGCATAAGCGTCGCTCTTCATTGCGAACACCAACCTTGTTGCCACGGAGCCAGCCAGCTCCGCTTCGCTCGGGATGTACGCACGACCCATCGCGGCAAAGTGAAGCCGCGGCGCGGGAGCCGATTGGCGACGGCATTCGCACCGAGACTGTGCTTGCAGGCGGAGTCTCGAGCGATATCCGCATCGTCCGCACTGTAACAGGCGACTACGTGGTCAAGCGTGCTCTAGAAAAACTCCGTGTCGAAGCGGAATGGTTCGCCGATCCAGCCCGCTCGTCGATCGAAGTCGATGGGCTGCGCGTGATGGCAGATTTGCTCGGCCAGGCACACGTGCCGCGCGTGCTCTGGGTTGACGAGGAAGCACACAGTTTTGCGATGGAGCTCATCGATGCGAAATTCGAGAACTGGAAACAGCAACTCTTGCGCGGCCATGTCGACCCTGCTACGGCGCGCACCGCCGGCCACCTCCTCGGCCAGCTTCATTCTCGATCGGCGAGTCGCCCGCAGCTCGCCGCGCGCTTCGCCAACCAACAGCCTTTCCTCGAATTGCGCATCCGGCCGTTCTTTGAGCGCGTCGCGCAACGCTATCCCGAAATGGCCGCAATCGTGATGGAAACGAGCCAGCACCTGCTCACGCAGCGCAGCGCGTTCGTACACGGCGACTACAGTCCAAAAAACCTGCTCGCGAGGAACTCAGAACTCGTCATCCTTGATTGCGAGGTAGCGCATTGGGGCGATCCACGATTCGACGTGGCCTTCTGCATGGCCCATTTAATCCTGAAATCGTTTCGGCGCGGGGCGCCGATGTTCGAACTCGTTGCCGCGGGGCGCTCGTTTCTTGCCGAATATCGGCGCTGCGGTCCCGCATCGCTCGATACGCAGTTCGGACGCCTCGTTGGCTGCCTATTGCTCGCGCGACTCGTTGGCGACTCGCGCGTGGACTATCTTGACGATCTCGACTTTGCGAAAGTGCGCCCGCTCGCGGTCAGCCTGATCATGCAGCCGTCTTGCGCATGGGAACAACTGCTGGACCGTCTTTCGAGTTGTACCGCATGAGTCTATGCGGGCACGCGACCATCGCAACCGTCCGAGCACGCGAGATATTCGATTCGCGGGGCAGACCGACTGTCGAAACCGAAGTGACGCTCGCCGGCGGCGCCATCGGTGTCGCGTCGGCACCTTCAGGCGCGTCGAAAGGCACACACGAAGCACATGAACTACGCGATGGCGATTCTCAACGGAACGGGGGCTTCGGCGTACGCAAGGCCGTCGCCCATGTAAACACGGAGATCGCCAACCGTCTCGTCGGCGAGGACGCGACGAGGCAATCTCATATTGATGCCGCTCTGCGCGAACTCGACGGCACAGAATTCCTGTATCGCCTTGGCGCAAACGCGGTGCTCGCTACGTCGCTCGCGGTCTGCCGCGCCGCGGCGAGCGTAAGCGGCTTACCGCTCTATCGTCACATTGCGAACTTGTGCGGCAACCCCGCGCCTTCGCTGCCGCTGCCGATGGTCAATATCCTCAGCGGCGGCGCGCACGCGGGATGGAGCATGGATGTCCAGGATTTCCTCGTGATTCCCCACGGCGCGGCCAGTTTCGATGCAGCATTGCAGATGTCGTTACGCGTACGCAGCGCTGCAGATGCGATCGCCGCGCAGCGCGGTCTGTCGCGCCTGCTCGCCGACGAGGGCGGGCTCGCACCGGGTTTCGAGCGCACGACCCAGGCACTCGATTTTATGTTGGAGGCAATTGAAGGTGCCGGCTTAGTGCCCGGTCAGGACGCCTCGATAGCACTCGACATTGCAGCAAGTGAGTTGTTCGATGCCGGCGTTTATTGCTTGAATCGGGAAAGCTTGCGCTTGCGCGGCGAGGAGATGATCGAGCTTTTGCATCGATGGACACACGACTATCCCATCGTCTCGATCGAAGACGCCTTGCATCAGGACGACTGGGAACATTGGAGCAGTCTCGTCGTCGCTACGAAACTTCAAATTGTCGGCGACGACCTATTTGCGACGGACCTCGCGCGCCTCCGGCGCGGTGTCGAAGCGGGCGCCGCGAACGCCGTGCTGATCAAGCCCAATCAGAATGGCACGTTATCGGGGACGCTTGAAGTATTGATCGAGGCGCACCGCACAGGCGTTGCTACGATCGTTTCCGCCCGCTCCGGGGAAACAGAGGATTCATTCATTGCGGATCTGGCCGTTGGCACGAGTGCCGGACAGATAAAAATCGGCTCGGTGCGGACGTCTGAGCGGTTCTCCAAGTACAACCGCCTTCTGCAAATCGGAGAAGACGCGGGCTTGGCGTTTGCTACTCCCTTCCACCGATCACGGCTCTGAATTTTCTTAACGGCTACCGACAGCCGGCTATGCGCGACGACTGATTTCTCAATATCTGTTTCCTTTGTTCGCGTCTCCACCACGTTTGGAGAGAAACGCGCTCATCCTCTCTTCTTCATCTTGGATCGTACTCAACTCTCAAATACTCTTAAATAGTGGTGCCGACCGGCTAAACCGCTATCTATACGACATCAATTCGTGCGTGGCCAGCACTTGGGTCACGTGGCGCAATTGCGCCCCTGCCAACCGGCAGTTCGGAGGAGTTCGTCATGTTTCGGCCCTTCACTTTCAGTAGTCTCAGTTTTGCCTTTCCCGCGATGCGATTCGCACAACTCATCGTGGCCCTCGCGATCGGATGGAGTCCATGCGCGGCACTCGCGCAATCACAGGTCTTTCCCGGATGGACGCCGTTTGCCAGCGGCTCCACCATCACGATGACGGGCGATACCGCTGCGAAACACAGTGGCACGGTGTCGCTGAAGTTCGTCACCGCTGCGACTTATCCGAACAACGGCGGCTTCTCTCAGGTTATCAACGTGCTGCCGTCGACGAAGTATCACTTTTCTGCCTGGGCCAAGGGCAGCAGCTCCAGCGGCTCGAGCAATCATTTCGCGGTGGTTGGTCAAACGGGTACCGTGCATCTCGTAGGGTTCTCGGTGGCGACTTCGTTTTGGGCGCAGAAGAATTGGGACTACACCACCGCGGCAGGAGAAACGGCGATCCTCGTCGGCTTCATCAGTGCGGGCAATGGCACGTTCTGGTTCGACGATGCCTCTTTCGCCGTCTACGGTACGACCCAGAATCTGCTATCCAATGCCGGTTTCGAAACCTGGGGCGATATCACGGTTCCGCTCGCGCTCGATGGCACCTCGTTCATGAACGTATTCTCCACGGGCGGTGCCACCGAGCAGCTCACCACCTCTTCCGCATCGACGGTGACCTGGACGGCGGCCGATATCAACGGCGTGGCGTTGGGCACCGGCAGCGTCAATACATCCGGCGGACCGAGTTCCTTTACCCTGCCGAGCGTAGGAGCTGGCTGGTACAACGTGCACATGGCGACGCCGGTAAGCTACGCCGATGTGCCTTTCACGGTTACGGACACATCTACTGTCCCCAAGCCAAATGCATTCGGGACCAATATCCACGTTCTGTCGTCCATACCGGCGACATCTTCCTTGGCCGAAAGCAAGGCGATTGCGGCAGCGGGCCTCGGTGGAGACGTTCGCCTGGATTTGCAGTGGTCGACCATCGAGCTGACCGCGGGCAACTACACGTGGAACCCCGATGTCGACAGCGCGGTGGCCGCCATCACCGCCAGTGGCGCCAGGCCGCTCATGTTGCTGGGCTACAAGAACGCGCTCTATGACAGCAACCACGTTCCGAGCACCAGCACCGGCATCGCCGCCTACGCCGCTTTCGCCGCTGCCGCTGCGCAGCACTATGGCAGCGGCGCCGATTACGTCGTGTTCAACGAGTTCAATTCCGCCGGCGGCAACGACAGCGCCTGCGGCAAAACGGCGGACTGCTACTACAACTTGCTCGTACCCACGTCCAATGCGATTCACAGCGCGGCGCCCGGCGCGCGCGTTGTCGGCCCCACCGTGGGCGGATTCACTTCGCTCTGGGTCGGTACTACGCCCGATTCCTACAATTGGCTCAAGCGCTTCCTCGACATCGGCGGTCTGGCTTACATCGACGTCCTCGATTTCCACAACTACACCGACCTGCCGGCGCCCGTTGGCGGCGTATTCCCGCCGGTGCCGCCGCCGGAAGGCAACAACGACGCCGTGATCAACGCGGTGCGCACGCTGGTGGCCGGCTACTCGGGCGGATCGAGCAAGCCGTTGTGGCTCAGCGAAACCGGTTGGCCGACTTATCTCAATATAGTCACGGAACTGCAGCAGGCCCAGTACATCGTGCGGGACGCTGCCTCGTCGCTGCGAGCAGGTATCTCGCAATACCTATACTACGATTTCATGGACGACCTGCCGCTGGCGCCCGACGATATCCAGATTGCGGATGGCAATTACAAGTTCGGTCTGCTGCACAATCCCGGCAACACCAGCAATGCGCTGACGCCGAAGCCGGGTTACACCGCCTACGCCGTCCTCGTCCATAAACTCGCCGACTACGCCTATGCGAGCAGCGACAGTTGGGGCAGCGGCGTCAACTCGCTCGTGTTCTCCAACGGCACGGCCAATCGCCGCGTCGTCTGGGCGCCGTCGGGCAACACGACGCTCGCCGTGTCGACCGGCTCGGCGGTCACAGTGACCAATTGGGACGGCGCAAGCAGCACGCTCACGCCGGTCGGCGGCATCGTCACCTTCAGCGTCGGCCCGGATCCCGTCTACGTCGACGGCAGCGGCATCACCGGCGGCGCCGTGGCGAGCACCGCGGCCTTCACGGTCACGCCGCCGGGGACGGTTACGCAGAATCAACCAGTCTCCCTCTCTGTGGCCGTGAATGGTAGTTCGGTCGGGGCGCCTACCGGCACCGTTACTTTCAGCTCGCCTTATGGCAGCACAAGCGTCACGGCGACGGCAGGCAACACGGTCACGGGGACGCTGACGTTAAGCGGGTTCCCGAACACGGGTGTCGTCACCGTGCCGGTTCAAGTCGTGCAGGGCAGCACTACCGTCGGACGTATTGTGGTCACGATGACTGTGACGCCTTGATGGTGTAGCGGAACGAGCTTTCGTCGGGCCTGCGAGATTTCATCGAAGGCGGAAGTGAGGGAACGTCGCTCGCAGGCGGCGTTTCCGATCCCATAGCGGACGTCAGCGACTGGCCGTTCAAGAGTCGACATCCCCATCATCTACTGCCCTCGATAACGTTCCCTAATCGCTCAGTCCCGAGCTACTCGAAGGAGTATTAGCTAACAAGCTGGGATGTAATGGCTAAATCTGGTAGCGCCTAGCACGCGCCTCTTGGCCAGCATGCATCTAAGCCATTGCTGCTCGGCATCCGCGGAAAAATTCGGGCCAAAAAAGCGCCCTTCCCTACCCGCGATAAGGTTCGCTAATCGACTCAAGATTACCGCCAAAGAATCCAGACAATTCGCGGCCGGATTAACAGCTATCCAACTTCAAACTCCACCCACAACTTCGCTTTGTGTCGAATCGACTTGATCGATCCCGACGGCTCGAATGCGGGTTGCCCGTTGGGATCGGCGACCCAGGCATCGTCTGCGCGCGTGACGCGCCCGTCCGTGCGTGCGATGAGGTCGTCGACGATGTTCGGAAATGGCATTTGCCCCCACCGAACTTTCTTGGCGTCCTTTTCGTTCGTTGGAATGAATCCGGAAAGATCCTTGCTCACCATCAATTCAAGGCCCTTCGACTTGAGCGTCGCATTCTGACTGCCGTGGTGGCCCGACGACGCGTTCGGCCGCCATACGTTCATCCGTACCGCAGGGCGCGGTCCGGAAACGGCATGGCAGCGATTCGCGATGTTTCATCTCAGCGAACAGGGAAATCGCCCCGACGCGGCAGGCAATCTCTTCTATTTGGCGCCGGCGGCCGGCAAAGTGCTGGAAAGCGCGCCGATCGAACGCGTGAATTTCATGCGCGATGAGATGGCGAACATGGCCTGGGGCGTCGAGGCGATCATCCCCTCACAGACGGGACAGGGCATGAGCGGCTACGAAGCGACGCGCGAGGCCGAGGGAGTGCCGCAGCGGATCATGCAAGATGAGAATGTACGGATCGCATACGTGGCCGGTACCACCGTGCCAAAAAACTGGATTCCGTTCATTCCGGTTCACGAGGAAGGCAGCGTCAGTGAAATCCACCTGCAACGCGCCCACATGGCCGGCGGTGATCCGCCGCGGAGCCAATTGCTGCGCGAAGCAAAATCACCGTATTTTGTCGAAGAGAGGAAATCCCGCGAGCAGGTGTCTACGTGGAACGTTCATGGCAACGGGTGCGCTGGCTGCGCGGAAAAACATTGATTTGGGTGGGGCGGCAGAAGACTGCGGGACGCGGCGAAGGCTTGAGTAACTTAGGCTTCGACCAAATTGTCGATCTCGCCCCAAAGAAATAGGTCATTTAATCTATTTGCACCACGACCGCGAACTTCGTCAGCCGGGTATACGGATACCTGTTATCACCTCCTTCCGCCTATGCGATGCATCTGCGAGTAACGACTCGGACATCGATCACGGTCGTCTACGACAGCGCTCGGTCGAAAGTGCGCGAAGCGCCAGGTGATCAGTTCGATCTGCACGCTGATCATAGTCGGCCGAAACGATGCTCATAGTCGACCAGTGCGTACAATTGAGGACGCCTCATGGGTTTTCTGCGAGAACGCTATTTACTCTCCGCCACGCGCGTGGCCTGCCACGTAATCGCCTGCCACTTGCCGTTGCGCAGAAGGAATGTGCGAGACGATGCTCTGGATCTTACGGTCTGAATACGGTGAAAGCATAGGATGCAGACTGCAAATGCCGAGTTGGAAAAGCTCGCGCATTCACGCATGGGAACGTGATGCGCGCATTCGCGCATCCGCGCGAGCTGGCGGGGGCCGATCACGCCATGACGCTGTGAGGCCGTTAACTGCAAAACGCTCTCGCTAGGACGACAGGTCGTAATTACCGCCTCGCTCCAGAGCGCGTTGATACGCAGGTCGGGAATGTATTCGTTCAAGGAAGGTGCCAAGATGCGACCGGCGCGCATCGATCAACCCTCGCGCCAAGCCCGCTTCGAGCGGAAAACTCATCTGGATGTCGGCGGCGGTGAACTCGTCACCGGCAAACCAGGTTCGGCGAACCAGCTCACTTTCCATATAGTCGAAGTGCAGCGTGAGCTGCGGGTCGACGAAGGAGGCTTTTACCTTGTCTGCGATGCCACGCACCAGCGGACGCACGAAGAACGGCATGGGTGATTTCGGCAAGCGCCGAAAGATCAAGCTCAACAGCAATGGCGTCATCGCCGAGCCTTCCGCATAGTGCAGCCAATACTTGTAGCGCAGACGCTCTGGGCTTTGCTCGGGCGGCCTCAGCCGTCCAATGCCATAGCGCTCGACCAGGTATTCGACGATCGCACCGGATTCGGCCAATGTATTGGATCCATCCGTAACGACCGGCGACTTGCCCAACGGATGTACGGCACGCAGTTCGGCGGGTGCCAGCATCGTCCGCGGATCACGCTGATAGCGCTTGATCTCGTAGTCCAAGCCCAGTTCTTCGAGCAGCCAGAGCACACGCTGCGAGCGGGAATTGTTGAGGTGGTGAACGACGATCATGATGCGGTCATCCGTGGAGGTCTGCGGCAATCATAGTTTGATATGCAGCGTGATGCGCCACTGCCTCGGTTCGCCGGGGTGCACCGTAATGCCGGAGGCAACCAAGGGGCTGCTTGCGGAGACGCGGTAGTCCTGACCGTAGGCGATGTCGAAATAGCGCCGGTCGAACAGATTCAGCACGTCGAGCGACAATGATGCCCGCTCGCTCAGTTCGCGCTGCACACGCAGGTTGGTCACGATGGCCGAGGGCGCGCGCAGACTTGCGTCCTGAGTCAGCGGGTAACCTCCGATGTAACGCCATTTGATGTCGCCCGACCACGCGCCTCGGTGAACGCTCGCGCCGACCGAGGCGACGCGAGCGACCGCATTCGGGATGTGATTGCCCGGCTCGCCGTTGGCGTTTTTGTCGGCGTAGCGTGCGTGCGTCCAGGCAAGGTCGGCATCGAGCAAAAGCCAATCGTTGACGATCCAATGGTTGTTCCATTCGACACCGTAGCGCTTGCTGGCGCCGTTGATCTCGGTGCCGCCCGAGTCGGCCGAGTACAACAGCTCAGAACTGCTGTTGAGAGTCCATAGCGCCAATGAGCTTTGCAGGCCGGGCACGATCTCGGTGCGCAATCCGATCTCCTTGCCATAGCTGCCGACCAGGGCCGGCGCTTGCGGCTTCGGATCGCCCGTGGCCGCATCGAAACGTTCGACCACGCCGCGCGCATCGTTGCTGTGAAAACCATCGCCGACGTTGATGAAGAATTCTGTCTTTGCCCACGGCCCGAGAACCAAGCTTAGCTTCGGCGAAACCCGGCTGTCCGAGACGTTGCCGCTGTTGGGCGCATACGTTTGCGAGGTAAGGTCGAGATCGATCGCATCGGCACGCAGACCGACCAGCGTGCGCAGCCATGGATTCCACGTCGTCGCGTTCTGGACGTAGACGGCGCCCTCGCTTTCTCCGACCAGATTGTCGCTCACGGTGGCGAATGGCACTCGCACCTGCGTGTCGAACAGCGAGACGTGAATCTGGTCGTGCCGCAATTCGGCTCCGATCTCGGTCGTGGACTCTTTCCCGAACAAAGTGCCCACCCTGCCCCAGGCCATTTTTCCGCCGAACAGATTGCGCGCGTCACGTTGGTTGAATTGATCTCCGTGCACGGGATCCGATTCGTAGTAGGCGAAATTCGACCAGAGTTGCAGCCGGTAATGTTCGGCGTAGGAGGATATGCGCAGGTAGCCGTCCTGATCCTGCCGATGCCATTCGCCGGAAAGAATCTGCCGCGCTGAGCGGCCGCCGTCGGTGGAATCGAGTGCGCAGAACCGGCACAGCGCGCCGCTCTCGATCAGTTCCAGCGGCACTTGATCGGTGGAACGCCAATGCGCGTCGTACGCCTGGGCGGTGACGGAACCTCCGTATCCGGCATCTCCCGCGCTGAGGCGCAGCAGGCCGTTGAATTTGTGCATGCCTTCGGGCAACGCCCACGGACCGTCGCTCTGCATGACCTCGACGGCGCCGAGAAAAATCGGCGACGACGGCGCAGACGAAGAGAATGCAAACGGTGTGGATCCAGCTGCCAGTACCCGTCGATACCCGTACTCGCCGACCGTGATGTCGAAGAGGTTTTCGTCGAGACGGTTCCGATAATAGATGTCCGCCGATCCGGCAGAAGAAAAATCTCCGCTCTGGGCGAAGTACGGACCTTTGCGATAGTCGATGCGATCGACCAGTTCGGGAATGAGAAAATTCAGATCTGCGTAGCCCTGGCCGTGACCGTTGGTCGGCATATTGACCGGAGCGCCGTCCACGCTGATCGCCAAGTCCGTGCCGTGGTCGAGGTTGTAGCCGCGCAGAAAGTACTGATTAGCCTTGCCGTCTCCCGAATGTTGCGTCACCACCAGACCCGGAATCGTTTCGAGCGCTTCGCCGGGACGAAGCAACGGAATGTCTTTCAGCAAATTGCCAAGAACGATCCCTTGCGAAGCGGCATCTGAAGTTCCCACTCCGTTGTCGTAGTGACCAACGACATCGACTTGCGTGAGTTCGATCGGTTGCGCGTCTACTTCTCCCTCTGCGGTTGCGGCCATTGTTTCAAATGGTAGCCAGAGGAGACTTGCTGCGATGGATGTACGAACGACGAAACCCCATTGATTGCCCATCTGCGGCTTCCCTTCATTTGAACTGTAGCGGTGGTCGCCGGATCACTGTTCCCGCCCGATGGGCACGAGAAGAACACCAATCAGCCGAGGCCAAAGCCCAGCGCACGACTCATGAGCCAAACGCTGGCGACCATCGCGATGGCGCACGATCCGCCGACGAGTATCAACGGCCGGTAGAAGCGTCTTTCGCGCAACAGGAATATCGCCGGTACAACCAAGAGCACAACACTGAGCTGGCCGATTTCGACACCGATGTTGAACCCTGCGAGCGACAGAGCGAGAGCACCTTGCGGCAGGCCCAGATCGGCAAGCACGCTGGAGAACCCAAATCCGTGAACCAGGCCGAAGCCGAAGGCGAGTAACCACGCGCGTCGCGTCACCCGGGGCCAGATGTTGTTCAACGCCGCGAGCAATACCGACAAGGCAATGCCCGATTCGACCAGACGCGATGGCAGCCAAATAATGCCGAGGGCAGACAACGTCAGCGTGATCGAATGCGACAGGGTAAACGCGGTCACAATTGCGAGGACGCTCAACAGTGCGCCGCGCAAAGTGCCGACCGGAATCCAATGCCCATTGCGTCGCAGCAGTACCGACGGCAGCAGCAACGAAATCAGGAACAGCATGTGGTCGTAGCCGATCCAGATATGGTGAACACCGTCCTCAATGAACTGCAGAAACGTGGCGAGCCGAGAAGTCTCCGCGAGAGCGAAGGTCTGCACGGCACGATCGGGTGAAAGCACGGCATTGCGCGAGCTGCCGTCAACATCCAAGCGCAGCAATCCGCGATGTGAGGGATCGATATCGAAAAGCATCGAATACTCGACCTCGATCGAGCGCGGTGCCGCAACGCATCGGGCCGCAAAGCGCAGAACGGCGTAGGAGCCATCGCTGTGATCGTCGATAAGCAGGTCACCCGGCGCAAGACGGCATACATCTCCGTCGGCCTTGATGCGCAGGTGAGCGAAGGCATAGACGAACAGATCGGCTTTGCGCGTGCGCACCTCTCCCCAGGTGATCGTGCCATCGCGGTTCGTATCGAGCTGCAGCGCCATCTCCAGATCGCGCAAGGCGATATCCCACTGCCCGGAGACGACGCTGCTTGACGAATCCGATTGCAATATCAGGTAGCTGTCGCTGGGTTTGTGCGCGTGGGCGGACTGAGCGGCCACCATGGCAGTCAGACCCAATAGCAGTCGGCTCAAAAACTTCATGGCGAACGACCGCGGGTCAACCCTAGAGCGAGCTGCTGCAGTCGCGGTGCGCGTATGCCGGTACGCGCCAACCATTCAAGCGCCGGCTGCGCCGCGTCGGCGTCGCCGACGGCCGCGGCCGCTTCGAGGAGGATTCGCGCATCCGCAGGTTCTCGCTGCACGCGGAAGTTGCGCGCGGCCAATTCGAGCGCTCGGGCGGAGTCGTGCTCGACTTCGAGCGTAAAGCGCGCTTGCTCGCGCAGATGGGTTTCATCGCCGCGCGCACGCGCTTCAGCGAAGCGTTGCGCAAGGTTGGCGCGGACAAGAGCGGCATCCGGAGCCTGCATGCGTTGCGCAGAGATCGCCGCGCGCAAGAGCAACGCGTCGGCCTGCGAAACATCGCCGAGGACTTGTCGCGCCGCGTGCGTGTCTCCGGCATCGAGCAACAGATCGGCGAAAGCCGCACGCGCGTAGACGTCGTCAGGCGAGATTTTAAGAGCTTCGTGAAACGCAGCGTTTGCCTCTTCATTTTGGTTGAGGCGTGCATGTATTTCGGCAAGCGTCGTCCATGCCCAGACCCTCTCTGCTGTCGAAGCCGCACTTGCCTGGCGCAACGCGCTCAGGAGCAATGGCGCTGCGCTGTCGTCGTGTCCGCTCAAGGCCGCCGTTGAAGCGGCGCAAGTCGTACCGACAAGAGGGTCGGAGATCGGAATCAGCTTCAGGCAGGCGCTGCGTGCGGCGCGCACATCGCCCTGCACTTGTGCAATGCTCGCGAAAAGCAGCCACGCATCGGGATCGAATTGGTCCACGCGCAATGCGGCCTCGAGCTGTTGCAATGCCGGAGCGAATTCGTGCCGGAACTGCAAGATGCGCGCGCGCATGACGAGCACCTCCGTCGGTGCCGGGTCGGCATCCCACCATTTGCCCAGCGCGGATTGCGCATAACCGTATGCGCGTGGATCGGAGTAGGTCTGGCCGACTTCGATGTAGCGACGGGCGCTCGCGAGAGCATCCGGCAATTTTGCCTCCTCGCTTTCGCGCGAAAGCGCCACGCGACGCAAAGCGAGGAACGCGGGCGGCAACCGTTCCACCACTACGTTGTCATCGACGGGAGTGCGAGGAGCAGCCTCGGCTTCGCCGTTCCAACCAGTCATTGCGGCGGCGAGGACCGCCGCAATGGCGTAGCACCTACGGCGACCCAAGGATCTCATCGAATCCATCGGGGTCGTCATCATGATAGTAAGCAATAGGTAGGTCGTTCACTTCGGCCGCTTCGGCTGTATCGTTGGTTAGAATTTTGAACAAGCTGCCAACGAACAAATTGAAGTCGATAGGGAAGAGATAGCCCGCGATTCCGAAATATTCGGCCGGTTGTTGATCCGATGACATTGTCCGCGCAGCAGGTGCCGCGAACCCCTGAATTGAAGTCACAATACATGCTGCAGCTAGAATCACCGGAGGAAACTTGCGTTGTTTTCGTTTCATGGCGAGCCCCCCGCAGTTGCCACACCGTTCATGCTGTTTGGCGAACCCGGCAGCGGTGGATTGACATAAGGAAATGTGCTGCCGAAATCGGTTGCCGCGATCGGTGTCCCATCCGTGTAGGGCAGTTGTCCCGCGGGAGCTTGCGTGGCTGGGAGCAGCACTCCCATCGCTGCGCGCAAGGAAATGTCGACAACGTCGTCGCCTGGACGACGGCCGTTCGGAAAGCCCGCGGTGTCGCTACCAAGCACACCGAGTGTGTTCTGCGACGAGGCGGCGACCGGAGTGATCGACGTGTTCAGCCTCAGCATCTCCGAGGGCGTTACGGTCTTGGCCTGATTCAGACCCGGGACGCCGGTCAGAAAAACGGCGACCAGATCGCCACGCGGTGTGCTCGGCGCCTGCACACTGAACAGCGCTTGCAGCAGCGCAGGCAACGAGGGATTGGTCACGTAGTCTAGAAATTGACCGTCGTCCTTGGGTTGGCTCGCGTTGAAACGATCTTTGTCCGGCAGGCCGATGACTACTTCATTGACGAGCGGCATACCGAGCCGCGAAACCTGAGTCCAAGCACCGCCGATCAGCTCAGTAGGTTTGCCCTTCCCTCCGCTGCCTACCGTTCCAGCCGGCGCAGGGTTTAGCACGGTGCCTTGGCGCAGGCTCGCCGTGGTCCATGCACCAATCACCGGGTCGCTGCCTTTGGTCAGGCACGAGATGGGTACTTCCAAAGCGATCGAGGTCACGTTCTTGTCACCGATTGCGTTCGGCTTGGAACTCGGCGAGCCAACCGGATTGAGGTTTACCAGATCGAAGATTTCGCCGAGATTCACGGCGAACGGGTCCTTGCGCTGGCCGACGAAAACGCGTCCCGGCGTCTTGCAGTTGGGAATCCCAATCGAAAAGACGTGATTGTTGGCGTACGTCGAATAGTCCGGAATCGACTTGTTGCCGATATTGTCCAGCGGCTTGCGAAAAGTCGTACCGCCGCTGGTCAGATTGGACGCCAGCGCGCCCGTGCCCTTGCGGCGATCGCCGTTGATGACCGTGACGGTATAGGTCTCGATGAGATTCTTGTTGGCGTCGCCGTCGGTCACCCCAGGGCCGAACGGCCCCACGTTGACGAGCGGCACCGGTATGCTCTTGCCGCCGATGTTGAGCGCCACATTCTGGTAGGCATTGGCAAAGCGGAACTGGTAGGTGATGTGTTCGTGCGCGTCGCCCTGGTTGTCCACTTCGATTTCGTAAAGGGCGTTCGGGTCCATCGAGAAATAGTTCGGCCCACCGTAAGCGTCCTGCAGTGGTATGTAGTCCGCGATGAAGGTTACGAAGGCGTCCCGTCCGGTCTCGTAGCTTCGGAACATGTAGAAATCGGTTCCGTCGACTTTGGGGTGCGCCGCGGTGAAAGGTGCTTCGCGGTGGCTCGACGCGCTGGCGAGGCCCGCCAGCGCCAGCCATAACGACGCGCCCAGCGCCAGTCTCTGAGGTAGTTGCATGTCCGTCTCCCATTTCATGCGCGGCATGATTGCCGGCGACTGGACCTACGTCTGGCGGGGAGCGGCGGATGCATCCGGATCGAAATATTTCTTCGGCCAAGGGGCTATCCTCGGCATCGGCTTCCAACCCTGTTAGACCTCGGAAGCGAAATAGCTGCACGTAAAGAACGCCGATCGATGACTCCCGAAGCCAAGCCAATCGAAGCCAATTCCCTCGCGCGGTACATCCCGCCGGCCGGCCGGGCATCTGCACTATGAGCTGCGCCATCGTCTGGTTTCGTGGCGATTTGCGCCTTGCGGACAATGCGGCGCTCAGCGCCGCCTGCGCCGAACATTCGCAGGTGTTGCCGCTGTACATTCACGCTCCGCAAGAAGCGGAGCCTTGGCAACCCGGTGCCGCGAGCCGTTGGTGGCTGCATCATTCGCTCGCCGCGCTGAACGAGCGGCTGCGCGCCAAGGGCGGCTCGTTGCATATTGCGCGGGGGGATTCGCTCTCCGTGCTGCGCGACCTTGTCCGCATAACCGGTGCCGATGCAGTCTATTGGAATCGTCAGTTCGAGCCAGCTGCCATCGCCCGCGACACCCGTATCAAGCAAGCGTTGCACCTCGACAACATTGCCGTGCACAGCAAACCCGGCAATCTCTGGCGCGAGCCCTGGCAAGTCGCGACGAAGATGGCGGAGCCGTATCGGGTGTTCACGCCGTTCTGGCGCACTTTGCGGACGGCCATTGACGATGCGTCGCCATTGCCCGAAAGCGAGCCCGATCAATGGCTCCGTGCCGACGGCTCGCAGCCTTTGTCGGCACTCGAACTGTTGCCGCGCATCCGCTGGGACGCCGGCTTCGGCGACGCATGGCAACCGGGCGAAACTGGCGCGAAAGCGCTCGTCGAACTCTTCTGCGACGACGCTCTTTCAACCTATGCCAATTCACGAGACTTGCCGTGGCGGCATGGTACGTCGCGCCTCTCGCCGCATCTGCATTTCGGCGAGATTACTCCGCGTCAGATCCACGCCATGCTCAGGTCGGCAGCGACGGGCCACGCCCGGCGGCAGCTCGATCTAGAGCCCTTCCTGCGCGAGCTGGGCTGGCGCGAATTCGCCCATCACTTGCTCTATCACTTTCCGGCATCGACGCAGGAAAACTTCAATCCGCGTTTCGCCGGCTTCCGCTGGTCCGACATGAGCGAAGATCAGCTCGTCCGATGGCGGCGCGGCCGCACCGGCATCCCGCTCGTCGACGCGGGCATGCGCGAGCTTTGGCATACCGGCTGGATGCATAACCGTGTTCGCATGGTTGTGGCCAGTTTTCTGACCAAGAATCTGCGCGCACATTGGCAGAATGGCGCACGGTGGTTCTGGGACACGCTGATTGACGCGGATTTGGCCAACAATACCCTCGACTGGCAATGGGTCGCGGGTACCGGTGCCGACGCGGCGCCGTACTTTCGTGTCTTCAACCCCGTCACGCAATCGCAGAAATTCGACCCAAACGCCGTGTATCTGCGCCGCTGGCTGCCGGAACTTGCAGAAATGCCAGTACGGGTGATTCATGAACCGTGGACCGACCCGGTCTGCCTGCGACGTACCGGCTATCCGGCACCGATGGTCGATCTCAGGACCTCCCGCGAGAGGGCTCTCACGGCGTACTCGCGATTACGCGGAGTTTGAGCGGCCCTGCATCCGAAACACGCAGACATCCGTATAGCGGATAATCCCAGAGTTCGGAACCTCGTTTGCCCCGTTCGATACCATCACGGATCGCCTCTTTGATGTCGGTTTGCCTGGTTGTCGGCACGGCCTCGAGCACGGTTGCGGCTGCCCGGGTCGAACGTTATGAAGGCATCGCCTACTCCCGCCACGACGGTTCCTTGCTGTACCGCGAAACGCACTGGCTGTATCGCGACGGAACCCTCGACAGGCATCTCGTGCTGTATAGCTGCGCCGATGGGGTGCCCTTTGCGCGCAAACTGCTGACTGAATCTTCGAGCGCAGCAGCCCCGGAGTTCGATTTCTACGACGCACGTCTCAACTACCGCGAGGGCGTGAGCGGCACCGGCCCCCGTCGCGTTGTTTACGCCCAGGGACGAGGCGACGCGCAGGCGAAACAACGCGAGCTCCAGCTCGGCGTTAACGACGTCGTCGATGCCGGCTTCGACGACTATCTACGCTCGCATTGGGACATGGTCACGCCCGGTTCGCCCCTGCGTGCCGCGATCGTTGTGCCTGGCAGACTTGCAACAGTGCCTGTGCTGATTGCGGACACCGGTGACGGCGACACCGAGGTGCGCAATCTTCGTGTGCAGGTGAATGCCTGGTATCGCCTGATCGCTCCGTCGATGAAGCTGGACTATCGACGAGCCGACCGTCGCCTGCTGGAATTTCAAGGCATTGGCACGATCCGCGGCGCGGACAACCGCAATCTCGACGTGCGTATTGTATTTCCGCCGGAACTACGCGAAATATCGATGGATCCGAAAGGCGCGCTCGCCGCCGCGCGGCTCACATTGAGCGGGCATTGTCGTCCGTGAATGTCATCACGCATAGCCGCGATTCAGCCCCCTACGCCACCGGTCAATTGAAACTCGCTAGTGGCTTGTGGCATAAGTTACCTTGCGAACGGCGCCGGCATACATGCCGGAGGCGCGGCGAGAACGGCTCCACCTTCACGATGAATGGAGAGACATTGCCGGTGAGCACACAGATCGATTCCCATGCCAACGTGGCATCGCTGCTCAGCCACGTCGCCTTGGGCGAGCGCGCTGCCTTCGAGGCCCTGTATCGAGCAACATCGGGCATGCTGTTCGCGATCTGCCTGCGCGTGCTTCCCGACCGCGGTGAAGCCGAGGAAGCCTTGCAGGACGCCTTCCTCGCGATTTGGAACAAGGCCGTGCAATTCGACCCGGCACGTGCGAGCCCCAATACCTGGCTTGGTGCGATCGCCCGCAATCGCGCGATCGATCGTCTGCGCTCGAACCCGGCACGTAGCAGCTCGGCGCCGATCGACCTTGCAGAGTCGATTCCGGACCAAAGCCCATCGCCACACGACTTGGCACAGACGGCGATCGAACGCACGCGTCTCGATGACTGCATGCGTCAACTCGACGCGCGCCGGCGCACGCTGATCCGCACCGCGTTCTTCGACGCCGCTACCTACGAGGAGCTCGCACGTCGGACGCAGACACCCTTGGGCTCGGTGAAGAGCTGGATTCGCCGGGGATTGATGCAACTGCGTGCGTGCTTGGAATTATGAGTACAAATCCTGACCGATTCGACGACGATTCTGCGCCGCCGCCGAGCGACGAGATCCGCGCGGGCGAATACGTGCTCGGCGTTCTCGACGCATTCGAGCGGAGTCACGTGCAGGTGCGGATCGCTAGCGAGCCGACGTTCGCTCGCCTTGTCGACGAATGGGAAAACCACTTTTCTGCGTGGATGACCAATGTCGCTGCGGTGGAACCGCCGGCACATTTGTGGCTACGCATCCGCAATCGCCTGGGCTGGCCGGCTGTCGAGGCTGTGCGCCCCGGGTTGTGGAACAACGTCGGCGTCTGGCGTGGCTTGGCCGGGCTGGCAGCGGCGGCGGCACTCGCCACCTTGTTCGTCGGCCGTCCGACTACTGCGCCGCCGCCAACGCCCGCTACCGGCGAAGAACAAGCCGCGCGCCCGGTGACCGTGTTGCTTCGCGACGATGGCTCGACCGGGTGGATCGCTTCGATCGATCTCGCGCGCGGCAAACTTCTGATGGTGCCGGTACCCCATTCGCTCGCCGCCGACGGCCGCGTCGACGAGCTCTGGATCATTCCTGCCGGCAAATCTCCTATGTCACTCGGCTTTGTGTCCAACGAGAAGGCGCACACGATCGCGGTGCCGCTCGCGCTGCAGAAGGAACTCGTCGCCGGCGCGACGCTTGCGGTCACCCTCGAGCCCCAGCGCGGCATGCCGCACGCGGCACCGAGCGGGCCGATCGTGGCGAAGGGTGGCATCCTGACCATTTAGGAATTTCGCCGCAGGGCTGCATCCGGCCGCGGGCTTGCTTCGTATGAAGGAGCAACGCACACGAAACCGTAGCCGCCATGACCGATCTTTCCGCGCTTGCAGCGCACGAGACCTCCATACAAAGAGCAAGCTCGTCTTCTTGGTCTGCAGTGCGTGCGTTGCGCCGATGGTTCGACTCGAATGCGCCAGCGCACGAAGAAGACGCAGGTGTCCGCCTCGACTGGGGGCGCGCCGCGCCGTTCATCGGCATGCACGCCGGCTGCCTCGGCATCCTGTTGACCGGTGTTTCCCCGACTGCCGCGTGGACTGCCGCCGCGCTCTATGTCCTGCGCATGTTCGCCATCACGGCGTTCTATCACCGATATTTCGCCCATCGCACCTTCCGCACATCACGCGCGGTTCAGTTCGTTTTCGCCCTGGTGGGCGCGTCGGGCGCGCAACGTGGTCCGCTGTGGTGGGCGGCGCATCACCGCAATCACCATCGTCACGCCGACACGGCACTCGATCCTCATTCGCCCGGTCTGCGCGGGTTTTTCTGGAGCCACATGGGTTGGTTCCTCACCCCACGCGCGTTCCACACGGATTGGCCGCGGATCTCCGACTTTGCAGGTTACCCGGAACTCCGCTGGCTCGACCGCTACGACGTGGTCTCACCGGTCGCTCTTGCCGTGGCCCTGTATTCGGCCGGCACGCTACTCGCCCGTCTGGCCCCGGACCTGCACACCGATGGCGCGCAGATGCTCGTGTGGGGATTCTTCGTCTCGACGACTTTGCTGTTTCATGCCACCGTGACCATCAACTCGCTCGCCCACCGCTTCGGCAAGCGCCGCTTCGCCACGCGCGACGACAGTCGCAACAACGCCATCCTCGCCGTGCTGACGTTCGGCGAGGGCTGGCACAACAATCACCACTTCTTTCCGGGTAGTGCGCGCCAGGGCTTTCGCTGGTGGGAGCTCGACCTGACCTGGCTTGGACTGCGCATGCTCGCGCTGTGCGGCCTGATACACGATCTCAAACCGGTGCCTGCCTGGGTACTGGCAAAAGGCCGCGGCTGACATGCGCATCGGCATCGTCGGTTCGGGCATCGCCGGACTTGCTTCGGCATGGCTGCTCGCGCGCGAACACGAGGTCGTGCTGTTCGAGGCGAACGACTATCTCGGCGGACACACGCACACGCACGATATCTCGACCGAAGACGGTGACTACCGCATCGACAGCGGTTTCATCGTGCACAACCGCGAGAACTATCCGTTGCTGACGCGCCTGTTCGACGAGCTTGGCGTCGCCACACAACCTACGACGATGAGCTTCTCAGTCCGGAACATGGCTAGCGGGCTCGAATACAACGCGGCCACGCTCGACACGCTCTTCAGTCAGAGGCGCAATCTGCTTTCCCCGCGGTTCCTAGGCATGTTGCGCGACATCATGCGCTTCTACCGTCTCGCCCCGGCAATACTCGCCGAAGACGGCGAAGGTCCGAGTCTCGAGGACTATCTGGCCGTCCACCGGTTCGGCGACGCCTTTCGCGACGATCATCTGGTACCCATGGCATCCGCCCTTTGGTCGTCTTCGCCAAGCGCGATTCGCAAGTTCCCGATGCGCTTCCTGGTCCGATTCATGCACAACCACTGCATGCTGACGCGTGACCGGCGGCCGCAGTGGCGCGTCGTCCGCGGCGGCTCTCGTCGCTACGTCGAGGCGTTGCAGGCGCGCTGGCGCGTCGACGCGCGGCTGCGCACACCGGTGCTGGGCGTGGCACGCGACGAAGAAGGAGTCGATGTGCGCACGCGCGACGGCATCGAACGCTTCGATCAGGTCGTGCTGGCATGCCACAGCGACCAAGCGCTCGCCTTGCTTGTCGATCCGGATCCGCGCGAGCGCGAGATTCTTGGCGCGATCACGTATCAGGCCAACAACACCGTGCTGCATACGGATACAAGCCTGCTGCCGCGCTCGCCGAAGACGTGGGCAGCATGGAACACGAGCGTGCTGGGCGAAGCAGACCTGGCATGCACGGTTAGCTACTGCATGAATTTGCTGCAGGGTATTTCCTCGCCGCAGACCTTCATCGTGACGCTCAACCAAAGCGACGCGATCGATCCGGCGAAAATCCTGCGGCGGATGGCATATCGCCATCCG
>Ga0207647_10000498_pt1 | contig 31401 bp, 23 predicted proteins | sample KBSCornC2_FD_184295 | JGI IMG/M metagenome (GOLD analysis project Ga0207647, IMG submission 184295) | Corn rhizosphere microbial communities from Kellogg Biological Station, Michigan, USA - C2 (SPAdes) (version 2) | ecosystem: Host-associated > Plants > Roots > Rhizosphere ... | reverse complement strand
GAGCTTCGTCGGCTCGTCCTTGTACTTCATGTCCTGCGGACGGCCGCCGACCGACGCGTAATGGCCGATGCGGTTGTCCTCGCCGAGCGTCGTGTGACCTTCGATCACGCTGTGCGAGCCGATCGTCGTACGCGCGCCGATCGTGACGTGCGGCCCGACGATCGCATACGGCCCGATCTCGACGGACTCGTCGATCTGCGCGCCCGGTTCGACAATCGCGGTGGGATGAATCCTGGTCATGCGCCGTTGCCTCTCGATATGATGTGTCGCGTTGCTCGCGTTACGATATCCATGCGTGCCGCGTCGCTCAGGGCGCCGCGTCGGCCGTCTTGACCGTGCACATCAGTTCGGCCTCCGCCGCCACCTTGCCGTCCACTTCCGCCACCGCCTTGAACTTCCAGATGCCGCGGATGTAACGTACGAACGTCACGTTCAGAATCAGCTGGTCGCCCGGTTCGACCACGCGCTTGAAGCGCGCGCCGTCGATGCCGACGAAGTAGTACAGCGTGTTTTCCGGATCCTTCGGCTGCTCTTCCGCGAACGTCAGCAGCGCGGCTGCCTGCGCGAGCGCCTCGAGGATCAGCACACCCGGCATCACCGGCCGCTTCGGGAAGTGTCCCTGGAAGAACGGCTCGTTGATCGACACGTTCTTCAGCGCTTTGATCCCTTTGTGCGGCTCGAGTTCGAGCACGCGGTCGACGAGCAGAATCGGGTAGCGGTGCGGCAGCAGCGTGAGGATCTTGTGGATGTCGAGATTGATTTTTTCAGTGCTCATGATGGTTCGTCTCACGCAGAGGCTGCGCGGTGGTGATGCAAAGGCTGAAGCGGGCCGCCGCGCGGCCCAGTCTGACAAACCGGGCCGGTAGCGCTGGCCGTGCCCGGTTTCTGGTCTCGCATGGCGTCGGTCAGGCGTCCGTGCCGCCCTGGGCGGCCAGTGCGGTTTCGAGCGCCTTGATGCGCTCGCGCAGCTTGTCGAGGTTGCGCACGAGCGCGGCGCTCCGGTTCCATTCGCCGTGGTCGACGGCCGGGAATGCGCTCGTGTAGATGCCGGCCTTCGGCAGCGACTTCGACACGCCCGACTTCGCGGTGATGATGACATAGTCGCCGAGCGTCACGTGGCCGGCGATGCCCGCCGCGCCGCCGATCATGCAGTGGCGGCCGATCGTCGTGCTGCCCGCGATGCCGGCGCTGCCCGCGATCACCGTATAGGCGCCGATCCGGCAGTTGTGGCCGATCTGGACCTGATTGTCGATCTTCACGCATTCGTCGATGACGGTGTCCGCCATCGCGCCGCGATCGATCGTCGTGTTCGCGCCGATCTCGACATCCGGGCCGATGGTCACACCGCCGACCTGCGGGATCTTGACCCAGCTGCCGGTGCGCGCATCGCCGTCGCCGACGAAATCCGGCGCGAAGCCGAACCCGTCGGATCCGATCACGGCACCCGCATGGATGATCGCGCGCGGGCCGATCTTGCAGCCGTGGTACACCGATGCGTTCGGATACAGGTGCGAACCCGCGCCGATCGTCGTGCCGCGGCCGATGAACACGTTCGCGTCGAGCTGCACGCCGTCCTCGATCACCGCGCCGGCCTCGACCGTCACGTGCGGACCGATCACCGCGCTCGCGGCAACCTGTGCGGCCGGATCGATCGTCGCGCTCGGATGCACGCCCGGCGCGCGCGGCGGCGTGGCGAGATCGATGAACATCTGCGCGACGCGCGCGAAATACGCGTACGGATTCGGCGTCACGATGAAATTATGGGGGCCGGCCATCCGGGGGCCGGCCGGCTGGCCGTCAGTAGCCGCGCGCAGCTTTTCGAGATCCTTCGGCGCGATCAGCACCGCGCCGGCGCGGGTCGTCTCGACCTGCGACAGGTACTTCGGATTCGCGAGAAACGCGAGTTGCTGAGGGCCTGCCTGGTCGAGCGGCGCGAGGCCGCTCACCTTGCACTGGGCGTCGCCGGCGATCTCGCCGCCGAACCGCTTTACGAGTTCCTCGAGCGTCAATGCCATTCGTCGTCTGCTCCGTTCAGTTCGTCGAGCCGGACGCGAGCGCCTTGAGCACCTTGTCGGTGATGTCGATGCGCGGACTGACGTACACGGCTTCCTGCACGATCAGGTCGTAATTCTGCTGCTCGGCTATCTGCTTGATGACCTTGTTCGCGCGCTCCAGCACCGCCGCGAGTTCCTCATTGCGGCGCTGGTTCAGGTCCTCGCGAAACTCGCGCTGCTTGCGCTGGAAGTCGGTGTCGAGCTGCGCGAGATCGCGCTGCTTCTGCGCACGATCGGCCGCCGACAGCGACGCACCGTTCTTGTCCAGCGAGTCGGACATCGACTTCAGGCGCGCCGCGAGGTCCTGCAGTTCCTTGTCGCGCTTCGCGAACTCGGCTTCGAGCTTCGTCTGCGCCACCTTGGCGGGCGCCGACTCGCGCAGGATCCGATCCGAATTGACCGCCGCGATGCGGGCGACGTCCTGAGCATGCGCCGTCGCCGCGCCCAAGGCCAGCGCAACGGTCAGCGCACACATCACTCGTTTCGAAAACTTACCGGTTAGCAAAATTACCCTCTCGTTGCTGTTGTATGCGTTCGATCAGAACGCCGTCCCGATCTGGAACTGGAATTTCTGGTACTGGTCGCCTTCATGCTTCTGCAGCGGGAAGCCGAGGCTCAGCTTCAGCGGGCCGATCGGCGAGATCCACGCGAGACCCACGCCGTAGCCGTAACGCAGGCCGTTCGCGCCGGTACTGGTGCCGCCCGGCGCGTTGCCCCACACGTTACCGCCGTCGAGGAACGTGAACACGCGCAGCGTGCGGTCGTAGCCGGTGCCCGGCAGCGGGAACGTCAGCTCGATGTTGCCGACCAGCATCTTCGAACCGCCGATCGGGTCGTTCGTCTTCGTGTCGCGCGGGCCCAGCGAGCTCGGCTCGTAGCCACGCACGGAGCCGATACCGCCCGCGTAGTAGTTCTTGAAGATCGGGTACGGGTTGCCGATACCGTTACCGTAGCCGCCTTGCAGGTTCATGCCCAGGATGAAGCCGCGCGAGAACGAATAGTAGTACTGCGCCTGCAGGTCGGCCTTGTAGTACTGGATCTTGCCGACCGGCACGCCGTACTCGACGTTCGCCTGCGTGAAGTAGCCGCGGCTCGGGATCAGCGCGCTGTCACGCGCGTCGCGCGACCACGCGACGGTCAGCGGCACCGTGTTCGACACGCGGCCGAACTGGTTCACGTAATCCTGGTAGCTCTGCGGCGTGTTCGAGTCGACATCGAGACGGTTCTGCTCGAAGCCCGCGCCGAAGTAGACGGTGTCGACTTCCGAGAACGGAATGCCGAACTTCAGGTTGCCGCCCGCGCTGATGATCCGGAAGCTCGAGCTCGTCGAATAGTAGAGCGGCTGGTACGTGCGGTAGTAGACGTCCGTGATCCGCTTGATGCCGTCGACCGTGAAGTACGGGTCGACCTGCGTGACGGTCAGCGTGCGGTAGCTCTTCGCGGTGTTGACGTTCACCGACAGGCTCGTGCCCGAGCCGAACACGTTGTCCTGCGACACGCCGGCCGACAGCACCACCTTGTCCGTCGACGAGAAGCCCGCGCCCAGCGTGATCGCGCCGGTCGGCTTTTCATCGACCTTCACGGTCACGTCGACCTGGTCGTTCGTGCCTTCGACCGGCACCGTCGTCACGTCGACGTTGGTGAAGTAGCCGAGACGGTTCACGCGATCCTTCGACAGCGCGAGGCGGTTCGAATCGAACCACGAGCTTTCGAGCTGGCGCATTTCGCGGCGCACGACTTCGTCGCGCGTACGCGTGTTGCCGACCACGTTGATGCGGCGCACGTACACACGGCGGCTCGGATCGACGACGAGGTTCAGGTTCACCTTGTGGTTCGCCTGGTCGATGTCCGGCTGCGCGTTGACGGTCGCGAATGCGTAACCGTATTCGCCGAGCTTGTCGACGATCGACTTCGTCGTTTGCTGCAGCTTTTCGGCCGAGAAGCGATCGCCCGGCTTGATCTTGATCAGCTTGGTCAGTTCGGCTTCGCGATCGAGCAGGTTGCCCGACAGCTTGATGCCCGACACCGTGTACGGCTCGCCTTCGTGCAGCGTGACCGTCAGGTACATGTCCTTCTTGTCGGGCGAGATCGACACCTGGGTCGACTCGATGTTGAACTCGAGGTAGCCGCGGTTCAGGTAGTACGAGCGCACGGCCTCGAGGTCGCCCGTGAGCTTTTCCTTCGAGTACAGGTCGTTCTTCGTGTACCAGGAGAACCAGTTCGGCGTGGACAGCTGCATCTCGTCGCGCAGCTTGCTGGTGCTGAACGCCTTGTTGCCGATGAAGTTGATCTGGCGGATCTTCGCGCTCGGGCCTTCGGCGACCGCGAACAGGATCGACACGCGGTTCGCGTCGACCGGCGTGATCGTCGTCTTGACCTCGGCCGCGTAGAAGCCGCGCGTCAGGTACTGACGCTTGAGCTCCTGCTCCGCCTTGTCGACGAGCGCCTTGTCGTAGTAGCGGCCGTCGGCCAGACCCACCGCGCGCAGCGCCTTCGTCAGGTTGTCCTTGTCGAATTCCTTCGTGCCGGTGAAGTCGATCGACGCGATGGCCGGACGCTCCTGCACCTGCACGATCACGACGTTGCCCTGGGTGGCGATGCGCACGTCGTTGAAGAAGCCCGTCGCGTACAGCGCGCGAATTGCTTCGGATGCCTTGTCGTCGGTGAAGGTATCGCCCTGCTTGATCGGCAGGTAGGCAAACACCGAACCCGCTTCGACGCGCTGCAACCCCTCGATCTTGATGTCTTGCACCACGAACGGTGCCGCTGCATGCGCCGCGAGGCCGTGCGCGGCGAGCGCGGCCGCTGCAACTGTCTTAGGTACAAAGCGATGAGGTTTGAACAACGTGCATCCCCAATATTTAGCTGCATCAAATCAGGCGGCGGCCGACTGGCCGCCGCCTGACGCTTCAGAAATGGATTAACCGAGCCAGGTCGTTGAACAGCGCGATCGCCGACAATGCGACGATGCAGATCAACCCGGCTCTTTGCAGAATCAGCTGCCAGCGCTCCGAAACGGCTTTCCCGGTCGCGGCTTCAACCAGATAATATAACAGATGCCCCCCGTCCAAAACGGGAATCGGCAGCAAGTTCAACACCCCGAGGCTAATGCTGACAAGGGCGAGGAACGACAGGAAGGCCGACGGACCGAGCCGCGCGCTCTTGCCCGCGTAGTCCGCAATCGTCACCGGACCGGACAGGTTCTTCAGCGACGCGTTGCCCGTGATCATGCGTCCGAACATCTTCAGCGAATAGACGGCGATGTCCCACGTGCGGTGCGCACCGAGCCGCAGGCTCTCGATCGGACCGTAGCGCACGTCGACCGACGGCGTGTGCATCGACAGCGCCGCGCCGATGCGGCCGACCTGCTGCCCCGTCTCGTCGTCGCGCTGCGCCTGCGGCACGATCGACACCGTCTGCGTGGCGCCGCCGCGCTCCACCCGCAGATCGACCGCCTGCCCCGCGTGGTGCTTCACCGCGTCGATGAAGCGCGAGGCGCCACCGATGGGCTTGCCGTCGAGCGCGAGCAGCTTGTCGCCGGCCTTCAGGCCCGCGCGCTCGGCCGCGCTGCCGGGCTGCACCGACGCCACCGACAGCGTGCCGCCGCCGGTCTCGAAGCCCAGGTGCGTCATGAAATCGTCGTCGAGCGCGCTTTCGGGAACGTTGCGCAGGTCGACGCGGAAGTCGAACGTCGACGCGCCGCCGTCGCGCGCGCCGAGCACGACCTCGCGATGATCGAACGCGGCGGCCAGCAGCTTCCAGCGCAGATCCGACCACGAACGCACCGGCACGGCCTCGCTACCCTGCGCGTCGCCTGCGTGCACGTCACGGATCGAGACGATCGTCTCGTTGCCGTCGAAGCCCGCGCGGGCGGCCACCGTGCCGGCGGCCGGCGGCGCGAGCACCGCGGCCGGCTCGGTCACGCCGGTGGCGAATACGACGGAAAACAGGACGATTGCCAACAGGAAGTTCGCGATCGGGCCGGCGGCGACGATCGCGATGCGCTTGAACACCGATTGCCGGTTGAACGCCTGGGCGAGCTCCTCGGGCTTGATGTCCGCCCCCGGCTCGCGCTCGTCGAGCATCTTCACGTAACCGCCGAGCGGCAGTGCGGACAGCGTCCATTCGGTGCCCGTCCGGCGGCTGACCCAGCGCGCGACGGGCTGGCCGAAACCGATCGAGAAACGCAGCACCTTCACGCCGCACCAGCGCGCGACGCGATAATGTCCGTACTCATGCACGACGACCAGCACCCCGATCGCCACCGCAAACGCGATCAGTTCGACCAGCACGTTCATGAGCACCTCATTCAGACAGTACGCTCCACGCGGGGCGCAGGCGCTTTCGCAATGATCTCGGCGGCGAGGCGGCGTGCCTCGGCATCCGCCGCAAGGACGTCGTCGAGCCCGTTCGGACTGCGGTTCGGCAGCGCGTTGAGCACCGCGTCGACCGTTGCCGCGATCGCCATGAAGCCGATCCGGCGCTCGAGAAACGCTTCGACCGCGATTTCGTTCGCCGCGTTCAACGCGGCGCTCGCGATACCGCCCTCTTCAAGCGCCTTCAGCGCGAGCGCGAGGCACGGGAAGCGCGTGTAATCGGGCTTCTCGAACGACAGCTGCGCGATCTGCGCAAGGTCGAGCTGGTCGACGCCCGCGTCGACGCGCTCCGGGAACGCCAGCGCGTGCGCGATCGGCGTGCGCATGTCGGGGTTGCCGAGCTGGGCGAGCACCGAGCCGTCGCGGTACGACACGAGCGAATGGATCACGCTCTGCGGGTGGATCAGCACGTCGATCCGGTCACCGGCCAACCCGAAGATCCAGTGCGCCTCGATCACCTCGAGGCCCTTGTTCATCATCGTCGCGGAATCGACCGAAATCTTGCGGCCCATCACCCAGTTCGGGTGCTTGCAGGCTTCGTCCGGCGTCACGTCGACGAGCGTGGCCGGCTCGCGCGTGCGGAACGGACCGCCCGACGCGGTCAGGATGATCTTCGAGATCCCGCCGTGCTCGTTCTCGTCGCGCGGCATGCACTGGAAGATCGCGTTGTGTTCGCTGTCGACCGGCAGCAGGATCGCGCCATGGTCGCGCACGGCGTCCATGAAGATCGCGCCCGACATCACGAGCGATTCCTTGTTCGCCAGCAGGATGCGCTTGCCGGCGCGCGCGGCCGCGAGGCTCGGCGCCAGGCCGGCCGCGCCGACGATCGCCGCGACGACGGTGTCGCAGCCGTCGCTCTTCGACACGTCGACGAGCGCCTGCGGCCCGTACAGCACGATGGTCTTGCTGCCCGCCGCGCGCAGCTTGGCCTCGACGTGCGCCGCCGTGTTCGCATCGCCGACCACCGCGACTTCGGGCGCGAAGCGCAGGCACTGCTCGACGAGCTTGTCGCCGTTGCGGTGCGCGGTCAACGCATAGACCGAGAAACGCTCGGGATGGCGGGCGACCACGTCGAGCGTGCTGTCTCCGATCGAGCCCGTGGAACCGAGCAGTGTCAGACGTTTTTGCATAACAGAAATAGTGGTTTAACCAAGCAGCAGCATTGCGAGCGGCAGCACGGGCAGCAGTGCGTCGACACGGTCGAGCACGCCACCGTGCCCGGGCAGCAGGCCGCTGGAATCCTTCACGCCCGCCTGACGCTTGAGCAGCGACTCGAACAGGTCGCCGATCACGCTGTAGGCAACCAGCAGCGTCAACGCGGCCCACGCACCGGGCATCCCGTAGCGGGTGGCGAATGCGGAAAACAGGGTCGGCTCGAACCAGTGCGCCGCCATCGCGACACCCGCGACGACCATCACGGCGAACCAGCCGCCGATCGCACCTTCCCAGCTCTTCCCGGGACTGATCGTGATGGCCAGTTTACGCTTTCCGAAGGCTTTGCCCGCGAAGTATGCACCGATATCGGCCAGCCAGACGACCAGAAGCAGCGACAACACGAACGGAACGCCCTCGGCGCGCGCCGCGACGAGCGCGTGCCAGCAGGCCGCGAACACGACGAGCCCGGCCGCGAGCAGGAACGCCCGCCACACGCCGCCCGCGAGTTCCGGCTTGCGCCGCAGCGAGAACGGGCCGACCAGCAGCCAGAACACGCCGGCAGCCATGAAAAGGGGACGGGACGACGACGCACCGACGCCGAGCGGCGCGGTCGCCGCGAGCGCGGCCGCGGCGACGATCGCATAGACGATGGAGCCGGTCGCGCCGAGCTTCAGCAGGCGCGCCCATTCCCACGCGGCGAACACGAGCACGACGCCGATCAGCGCGCCGAACGCGGTGAGCGGCGCGAACAGCGTCACCGGCAGCAACACTGCCAGCATCACGACCGCCGTGATCACACGGGTCTTCAGCATGAAAGGGAATCGGCGTTCTGCGATTGCGGTTCGAGCTGCGCGCTGGTGCGCCCGAAACGGCGCTCGCGCTCGGTATACGACGCGATCGCGTCGGCCAGCGCCGCGCCGTCGAAGTCCGGCCAGTATTTGTCGGTGAAATAGAATTCCGCGTACGCGAGCTGCCACAGCAGGAAATTGCTGACGCGCTGCTCGCCGCCGGTGCGGATGAAGAGATCGGGCTCCGGCGCATAGGCCATTGCCAGGTGCGGCGCGAACGCGTCTTCGGTCACGTCGACCTCGCGGCCCTCGCGCACGGCCTGCTCGACGAGCTTCTTCGTCGCTTGCAGGATGTCCCAGCGGCCGCCGTAGTTCGCGGCGATCGTCAGGGTCAGGCGGGTGTTGCGCGCCGTCTTGGTTTCGGCGCGGCGGATCAGTTCGCGGATGCGCGGCTCGAAGCGCTCGAGATCGCCGACCACCCGCAGGCGGATCCCGTTCGCATGCAGCTTGCCGATCTCGCGCTCGAGCGCGGTGATGAACAGCCGCATCAGGAACGACACTTCGTCGTTCGGCCGGCGCCAGTTTTCCGAACTGAACGCGAACAGCGTCAGGTATTCGACGCCGGCGCGCGCGCAGCCTTCGACCACCGCCCGCACGGCATCCACGCCGCGGGTGTGCCCCGCGACGCGCGGCAGGCGGCGTTCGGTCGCCCAACGGCCGTTGCCGTCCATGATGATCGCGATATGACGCGGCACGGCGCCGACGTCAGGCACGCGAACAGTAGAGCTTGTATAGGTCATGGCCGTTGAGACAGTAATGCGGGAAGAAGGCGGCGCGCGAGGACGGTCGTCAGACCGTCATGATCTCGGCTTCCTTGCTCTGCACGAGCTTGTCGACTTCGGCAACGTGCTTGTCCGTCAGCTTCTGCACGTCGTCGCTCGCACGGCGCTCGTCGTCTTCCGAGATTTCCTTGTCCTTCACGAGCTTCTTGAGCGCTTCGTTCGCGTCGCGGCGCAGGTTGCGGATCGCGACCTTCGCCGTTTCGCCTTCGCTCTTGACCACCTTGGTCAGCTCGCGGCGGCGCTCTTCCGTCAGCGCCGGCATCGGCACGCGGATCAGGTCGCCGGCCGTCGCCGGGTTCAGGCCGAGATCGGCTTCGCGGATGGCCTTCTCGACCTTCGCGACCATGTTCTTTTCCCACGGCTGCACGCCGATCGTGCGTGCGTCGACGAGCGTCAGGTTCGCGACCTGCGAGATCGGCACCATCGAACCGTAGTAGTCGACCTGCACGTGATCGAGCAGACCGGTATGCGCACGGCCCGTGCGGATCTTCGCCAGATCGTTCTTGAACGCTTCGATCGAGCGCTGCATCTTCTGCTCTACGCCCTTCTTGACATCAGCGACACTCATTTCAACCTCCAAACCTTCAACCTTCAAAGAACGCGGGCCCCGCCCGGCGCGCGACGCACCACGGCCGGCGACCCACGCCGCTTGCCCGCATCCGCGGGAGTTTACACGTGGACGAGCGTACCTTCGTCCTCGCCCAGCACGATACGCTTGAGCGCGCCCGGCTTGTTGATCGAAAACACGCGAATCGGCAGCTTCTGGTCGCGGCACAGCGCGAAGGCCGTCGCGTCCATCACCTGCAGATTCCGGCTGATCGCCTCGTCGAAGCTGATCGTCGCGTAGCGCGTGGCCGACGGATCCTTCTTCGGATCGGCAGAATATACGCCATCGACCTTGGTCGCCTTCAGCACGACCTCGGCGCCCACTTCCGAGCCGCGCAGCGCGGCGGCCGTGTCCGTCGTGAAGAACGGGTTGCCCGTGCCGGCCGCGAAGATCACGACCTTGCCTTCCTCGAGCTGGCGGATCGCGCGGGGCCGGATGTACGGCTCGACGACCTGGTCCATGCGCAGCGCGGACTGCACGCGCGCGACGATGCCGGCGTGGCGCATCGCGTCCTGCAGCGCCAGCGCGTTCATCATCGTCGCCAGCATCCCCATGTAGTCGGCCGTCGCGCGGTCCATGCCGGCCGCACCGCCCGCGACACCGCGGAAAATGTTACCGCCGCCGATCACGACCGCAAGCTGCGTACCGAGACCCACGACTTCGGCAATGTCCGCCACCATCCGTTCGATCGTCGCGCGATTGATGCCGAAGGCATCGTCGCCCATCAGCGCTTCGCCGGAGAGTTTGAGGAGGACGCGTTTATAGGCATTGGACATAGGGGCTTCCGAGCGACGAGAGGATGACAACCACGAACTGTAGGGGCGAAATACTGATTCGGGCAAGCGCCGACGGTCGGACCGGGGTTCCCGGCCGGCCGGCGGCGGCGCCGGCCGCGGCGGAGCGGACGCCCGCCGCGGATACTGCCTGACTGCTTACTGCTGCTTTGCTGCTGCGACTTGCGCGGCCACTTCGGCGGCGAAGTCGTCCTGGCGCTTCTCGATGCCTTCGCCGACGACGAACAGCGCGAACTTCTGCACCGTGGAATTCGCGGCCTTCAGCATCTGCTCGATCGTCTGCTTGTCGTTCTTCACGAACGTCTGGTTCAGCAGCGACACTTCCTTCAGGTACTTCTGGACGCTGCCGTCGACCATCTTCGCGACGATTTCGGCCGGCTTGCCCGATTCCGCAGCCTTCTGCTCGGCCACGCGGCGTTCCGTGTCGATCAGTTCCGCCGGCACGTCGGCCGACGACAGCGCGACCGGCTTCATCGCGGCGATGTGCATCGCGACGTCCTTGCCGACCTGCTCGTCCGCACCCGTGTACTCGACGATCACGCCGATACGCGCGCCGTGCAGGTACGTCGCGATCTTGTTCGCGGTTTCGAAGCGCACGAAACGGCGGATCGAGACGTTCTCGCCGATCTTGCCGATCAGTGCCAGGCGCACTGCGTCGACCGTCGAGCCTTCGAGCGGCAGCGCCGACAGCGCGGCCACGTCGGCCGGGTTCTGCGTCGCGACGAGTTCTGCAACCGTCTTCGAGAATGCGAGGAAGTCGTCGTTCTTCGCGACGAAGTCGGTTTCGCAGTTCAGTTCGACCAGCGCGCCTGCATTGCCGCCGACGAACGATGCGACGACGCCTTCGGCCGTCACGCGCGATGCCGCCTTGCTCGCCTTGTTGCCGAGCTTGACGCGCAGCAGCTCTTCAGCCTTGGCCAGGTCGCCGTCGGCTTCCGTCAGCGCCTTCTTGCACTCCATCATCGGTGCGTCGGTCTTTGCGCGCAGTTCTGCCACCATGCTTGCGGTAATTGCCGCCATCATTCGCTCCTTGAGTCTGTATTCACCACGCCGCCCGCTTGGACGCGAACGGCCGAAAATCGTTTCCGGACCCGCGCCGATTCGGCGCGATCAGGTCCGGCGCACAAGCTTAAAAAAAGGGGGCCTGTTGAGAGCCCCCTTTTTGCGCCGGCTCGGGGCCAGTTACGCGTTTTCCTCGACGTACTCGTCGTCGCCGCGCGCTGCCTGGACCACTTCGTTGACCGCGTTCGCACGGCCTTCGAGGATCGCGTCGGCCACGCCTTCAGCGTACAGCGCGACTGCCTTGCTCGAGTCGTCGTTACCCGGGATCACGTAATCCACACCTTCCGGCGAGTGGTTCGTGTCGACCACGGCGATGACCGGCACGCCCAGCTTGTTCGCTTCCGTGACGGCGATCTTGTGGTAGCCGACGTCGACGACGAAGATTGCGTCCGGAATGCCGCCCATGTCCTTCACGCCGCCGATCGACTTCTGCAGCTTGGCGATTTCGCGTTCGAACAGCAGCGCTTCCTTCTTGCTCATCTTCTCGAGCTCACCTGCCTCGACTGCCGCTTCCATGTCCTTCAGGCGCTTGATCGATACCTTCAGCGTCTTGAAGTTGGTCATCATGCCGCCGAGCCAGCGTGCGTTGACGAACGGCATGCCCGCGCGCTGGGCTTCCTGGGCAATCGTGTCACGCGACTGGCGCTTCGTGCCGACGAACAGGATCGTGCCGCGGTTTGCTGCCAGCTGGCGCACGTACTTCTGTGCGTCCGTGAACATCGGCAGCGTCTTTTCGAGGTTGATGATGTGAATCTTGTTGCGGTGACCGAAAATGAACGGAGCCATCTTCGGGTTCCAGAAGCGCGTCTGGTGACCGAAGTGGACACCCGCTTCCAGCATTTGGCGCATCGTAACTGCCATGTAAATTCTCCACGAGGGTTGGGTCTTAAGCCGGCTGCCGTACCGCCGCGCGAACGCGCCCCGAAGGACCTTCGTTCCGCGCGGCCGGCACCCTTGGTTGCGCCGGCTTGCGATTCGGCACGTGCGAAAATGCGCGTGCCACAAGCCTTCCATCGCCATGCCGCCCCAAAACGAGGCAGGTTCGGCATTTGGATGTCGACTTAGCCAAAGAGTATAGCACGCCGATTTGTCGGCTCTCAAGTCGCTCGCCACTTTCGCTTGCCGCGCGGCAGCGGGCCGGACAATCCCCGAAAACCCGCATCGGCACCGCCGGCAGGGGCTGCGAGGCCAGCCATAAGGTGCGATAATCCGTCAATTCACCGCATTCCAGGCATACCTCGATGGCTATTACGCTCAAAAACGAACACGACATCGCCGAGATGCGCGTCGCCTGCCGTCTCGCGAGCGAAGTGCTCGACTTCATCACGCCGCACGTCGTCGCGGGCGTCACGACCGGCGAACTCGACCGGCTCTGTCACGAATTCATGGTCAACGAGCAGGGCACGATCCCCGCACCGCTGAATTATCAGCCGCCCGGCTACCCGCCCTACCCGAAGGCCACCTGCATCTCGGTCAACGACGTGATCTGCCACGGCATCCCGGGCGAGAAGGTGATCAAGAACGGCGACGCGCTGAACATCGACGTCACCGTGATCAAGAACGGCTACTTCGGCGACACCAGCCGGATGTTCATCGTCGGCGAGGGCTCGATCCTCGCGAAGCGCCTCGTGCAGACCACCTACGAGTGCATGTGGCTCGGCATCGACCAGGTCAAGCCCGGCGCGCACCTCGGCGACATCGGCTATGCGATCCAGAAGCACGCGGAAGCGCAGGGCTACAGCGTCGTGCGCGAATACTGCGGCCACGGCATCGGCACGGTGTTCCACGAAGATCCGCAGGTCGTCCACTACGGCCGTCCGGGCACCGGCATCGAACTGAAGGCCGGGATGATCTTCACGATCGAGCCGATGATCAACGCCGGCAAGCGCGACATCCGCACGATGCCCGACCAGTGGACGGTCAAGACGCGCGACCGCAGCCTGTCCGCGCAATGGGAGCACACCGTGCTCGTCACCGAGACGGGCTACGAGGTGCTGACCGTGTCGGCCGGCACGCCGGCACGCCCGGTGTTCGCGCAACCGGCCGCCGCGGTCTGAGCGCCGTCGCGCCCGCCCGCCTGCCCGCCCCCGACCTGAACGGCCACCCATGAGCGCTCACGCCGCCCCCTCGTCCGAAGCGCTGTCGCGGCGCGCCGAATTCAAGGCCGCCAAGGCCGACATGCTCGAGCGCTTTCGCAGCGCGGCGAACGTCGCGTCGCTGATGCACGCGCTGTCGAAACTCACCGACGACGCGCTCAAGCGCGTGTGGGACGACTGCGGATTGCCCGCGACGCTCGCGCTCATCGCCGTGGGCGGCTACGGACGCGGCGAGCTCGCGCCCTACTCCGACGTCGACATCCTCGTGCTGCTGCCCGACGCGCACGACCCGGCGCTCGACGCGCGCATCGAGCGCTTCATCGGGATGGCGTGGGATCTCGGCCTCGAGATCGGCAGCAGCGTGCGCACGGTCGCGCAATGCATCGAGGAAGCGTCGCAGGACGTCACCGTGCAGACGTCGCTGCTCGAGGCGCGCCGCATCGTCGGCAGCACCGCGCTGTTCGAGCGTTTCACCGTGCGGTATCACGAGGCGCTCGACGCCCGCGCGTTCTTCACCGCGAAGGTGCTCGAGATGCGCCAGCGCCACGCGAAGTTCCAGGACACGCCGTACAGCCTCGAGCCGAACGTGAAGGAAAGCCCCGGCGGGCTGCGCGACCTGCAGACGATCCTGTGGATCGCGCGCGCGGCCGGCTTCGGCAGCAGCTGGCGCGAGCTCGACACGCGCGGGCTCATCACCGAGCGCGAGGCGCGTGAGCTGCGCCGCAACGAAGGATTCCTGAAGACGCTGCGCGCGCGGCTGCACGTGATCGCCGGCCGCCGCCAGGACATGCTCGTGTTCGACCTGCAGACGCAGGCCGCCGAGAGCTTCGGCTACCGGCCGACGCAGGCCAAGCGCGCGAGCGAGCAGCTGATGCGCCGCTACTACTGGGCCGCGAAGGCGGTCACGCAGCTCGCGACGATCCTGATCCAGAACATCGAGGCGCAGCTGTTCCCCGCGACGAGCGGCATCACGCGCGTGCTGTCGCCCGATCGTTTCGTCGAGAAGCAGGGCATGCTCGAGATCGTCGACGACGGCGTGTTCGAACGCCATCCCGACGCGATCCTCGAAGCCTTCCTGCTGTACGAGGTGACCCGCGGCGTGAAGGGCCTGTCCGCCCGCACGCTGCGCGCGCTGTACAACTCGCGCGAGATCATGAACAACACGTGGCGGCGCGATCCGCAGAACCGCCGCACGTTCATGCAGATCCTGCAGCAGCCCGAAGGCATCACGCATGCATTCCGGCTGATGAACCAGACGAGCGTGCTCGGCCGCTACCTGCTGAATTTCCGCCGCATCGTCGGCCAGATGCAGCACGACCTGTACCACGTGTATACGGTCGACCAGCACATCCTGATGGTGTTGCGCAACCTCCGCCGCTTCGCGGTGGCCGAGCATGCGCACGAATATCCGTTCTGCAGCCAGCTGATCGGCAATTTCGAGCGCCCGTGGGTGCTGTATGTCGCCGCGCTGTTCCACGACATCGCGAAAGGCCGCGGCGGCGACCATTCGACGCTCGGGATGGCCGACGCGCGGCGCTTCTGCCGCGAGCACGGCATCACCGGCGACGACGCGGCGCTGATCGTGTGGCTCGTCCAGCATCACCTGACGATGAGCCAGGTCGCGCAGAAGCAGGACACGAGCGACCCGGAGGTCATCAAGCGCTTCGCGGAAGTCGTCGGCAACGAACGCTACCTCACCGCGCTCTACCTGCTGACCGTCGCCGATATCCGCGGCACGAGCCCGAAGGTGTGGAACACGTGGAAGGGCAAGCTGCTCGAGGATCTCTACCGCATCACGCTCGCGGTGCTCGGCGGCGCCAACCCCGATGCGCATTCGGAACTGAAGTCGCGCCAGGAGCAGGCGCTCGCGCTGCTGCGCCTCGAGACCGTGCCCGACGACGCGCACCGCGCGCTGTGGGATCAGCTCGACGTCGGCTTCTTCCTGCGTCACGACGCGGCCGACATCGCATGGCAGACGCGCGTGCTGTACCGGCACGTGAACGCCGAGACGGCGATCGTCCGCGCGCGGCCGTCGCCGATCGGCGACGCGCTGCAGGTGCTCGTGTACGTGAAGGACCGCCCCGACCTGTTCGCGGGCATCTGCGCGTACTTCGACCGCAACGGACTCTCCGTGCTCGATGCGCGCGTGAGCACCACGCGGCACGGCTATGCGCTCGACAATTTCATCGTCACGCAGACCGAACGCGACGTGCGCTATCGCGACATCGCGAATCTCGTCGAACAGCAGCTCGCGACGCGCCTTGCCGAGACCGCGCCGCTGCCGGAGCCGTCCAAGGGCCGCCTGTCGCGGCTGTCCCGGACGTTTCCGATCACGCCGCGCGTCGACCTCCGGGCCGACGAGCGCGGCCAGTACTACATCCTGTCCGTGTCCGCCAACGACCGGCCGGGCCTTCTCTATTCGATCGCGCGCGTACTGGCCGAGCATCAGGTCGGCGTCCACGCGGCGCGGATCAATACGCTCGGCGAACGCGTCGAGGACATCTTCCTGCTCGATGGTGCGGGCCTGTCCGACAACCGCCTGCAGATCCAGCTCGAAACCGAATTGCTGCGCGCGATCGCAGTCTGAATGAATCCCAGCGTTTATGCGCACCAAATTAACCGTCAAGAATCCGCGTCCGGCGTCGCCGACCCGCGCACCCGTCCGCTCCGGCAGCCTCGTCGCTCGCAAGGCGGTGCGCCCCGCCGGGCCGCCCGCGGCCGACAAGCCGCCGCGCCCGAAGAAGGCCGCCGCGCCGGCAGCCGCCGGCGAACGCGCGTTCAAGCCGCGCGGCGCGGAACGCCCGGGTGCGGATCGCGCGCCGGCGAAGCGCGCACCGCGTGACGGCGGTGCCGAGCGCGGCGACGCGCGTCCCGCGCGTCCGTATCGCAGCGCCGAAGGCCAGCCCGATGCGCGGCCGCGCCGCGCAGGTGCCGAAGGCGGTGCCCGCGCGCCGTATCGCGACAAGGCGGAGGGCTACGGCGAGAAGCGCAGCTTCGGCGAACGCCGTACGTCGTCCGACCGCCCGGCTCGCCGCAGCGATGACGATGCACGGCCGCGCCGTGCAGGCGCCGAAGGCGGTGCACGTGCGCCATATCGTGACAAGGCAACCGGCGAAGGCGCGAAGCGCAGTTTCGACGATCGCCGTACATCGTCCGACCGCCCGACCCGCCGCAGCGATGACGATACGCGGCCGCGCCGTGCAGGTGGCGAAGGCGGCGCACGCGCACCGTATCGCGACAAGGCAACCAGCGATGCACCGAAGCGCAGCTTTGGCGAACGCCGTACGTCGTCCGACCGCCCGGCACGCCGCAGCGACGACGATACGCGCCCGCGCCGTGCAGGCGCCGAAGGCGGCGCACGCGCGCCCTATCGTGACAAGACAACCGGCGATGCGCCGAAGCGCAGCTTCGGCGAACGCCGTACGTCAACCGACCGCCCGGCTCGCCGCAGCGACGACGATGCACGGCCGCGCCGCGCAGGCGCCGAAGGCGGCGCACGCGCACCGTATCGCGACAAGGCACCCGGCTACGGCGAAAAGCGCAGCTACGGCGAGCGCGGCAACACCGAGCGCCGCTCGACGGCCACCGCGCCGAAGACCGCACAACCGGTCAAGCGCCGCGCCCCCGACATCGATCACGGCGACGAAACCGGCCTGATGCGCCTGTCGAAGCGCATGTCCGAGCTCGGCCTGTGCTCGCGCCGCGAAGCCGACGAATGGATCGAAAAGGGCTGGGTGCTCGTCGACGGCGAACGCATCGACACGCTCGGCACCAAGGTCCGTCCCGACCAGAAAATCGAGATCGACGAACGCGCGAGCGCCGCGCAGGCCGCACAGGTGACGATCCTGCTGCACAAGCCGGTCGGCTATGTGTCCGGTCAGGCGGAAGACGGCTACGAGCCCGCGTCGGTGCTGATCACGCGCGCGAACCAGTGGAGCGGCGACCGCTCGCCGCTGCGCTTCTCGCCGCAGCATCTGCACGCGCTCGCACCGGCCGGCCGGCTCGACATCGATTCGACCGGCATGCTCGTGCTGACGCAGAACGGCCGGATCGCGAAGCAACTGATCGGCGAGCAGTCGGACATCGACAAGGAGTACCTGGTGCGTGTGCGCTTCGGCGAACGGCTGCTCGACATCGACCAGCACTTCCCCGCCGAATCGCTGGCGAAACTGCGCCACGGCCTCGAACTCGACGGTGTCGCACTGAAACCCGCGATGGTGAGCTGGCAGAACGGCGAACAGCTGCGGTTCGTGCTGCGTGAAGGCAAGAAGCGCCAGATCCGCCGGATGTGCGAACTGGTCGGTCTCGAAGTGATCGGCCTGAAGCGTGTGCGGATGGGCCGCGTGATGCTCGGCGCGCTGCCGCAAGGGCAATGGCGCTACCTGTCGCCCGACGAGTCGTTCTGACGGCCGGCACGCACGGCGTGCCACGCAATGAAAAAGCCCGCGCAATGCGGGCTTTTTCGTTTCATGTACGACGACGGCGCGCAGCATCGCGCACCGCCGCGTGCAAGGGTCAGTCGTCGTCGGTCGGATCGAGCCCCGGGAACAGCACCTCGGTGAAGCCGAAGCGCGTGAAGTCGGTGATCCGCATCGGATACAACTTGCCGATCAGGTGGTCGTATTCGTGCTGGACGACCCGCGCGTGGAAGCCTTCCGCGACGCGGTCGATCTTCGCGCCGAACTGGTCGTAACCGCTGTAGCGCACCTTCGCATAGCGGCTGACGACGCCGCGCATGCCCGGCACCGACAGGCAGCCTTCCCATCCCTCTTCCATGTCCGGCGGCATGTACTCGAGCTTCGGGTTGATCAGCACGGTCTCGGGCACGGGCGGCGCATCCGGATAGCGGTTGTTGCTGCCGAAGCCGAAGATAATGAGCTGCAGCCCGATGCCGATCTGCGGCGCGGCGAGCCCCGCGCCGTTCGCGTGATGCATCGTCTCGAACATGTCCGCGACGATCTCGTGCAACTCCGGCGTGTCGAACTGCGCGACCGGCTTGGCGACTTCGAGCAGGCGCGGATCGCCCATCTTCAGGATCTCGCGAATCATGGGGTGTTGCCCTCCAGGAGTTGGTGCAGTCCGTCTTCGTCCAGTACGGGGATGCCGAGTTCCTCGGCCTTCGCGAGCTTGCTGCCGGCGTCGGCGCCCGCGACCACGTAATCCGTCTTCTTCGATACCGAGCCCGCGACTTTCGCGCCCGCCGCTTCGAGCATCTCCTTCGCCGCGTCGCGGGTGAGATTCGGCAGCGTGCCCGTCAGCACGACCGTCTTGCCGGCCAGCACGCCCTGCGGCGCCTTCGGCGCGGGCGGGCCTTCGGCCCACGTGACCTTGCCGGGCGCGCGCAGCTGCTCGATCACGGTGCGGTTGTGTTCTTCCGCGAAGAACTGGTGGATCGACTCGGCGACGATCGGCCCGACGTCGTTGACTTCGAGCAGTTCCTCGATCGACGCGTCCATGATCGGGGTCAGCGACCCGAAGTGCTTCGCGAGATCCTTCGCGGTCGATTCGCCGACATGGCGGATCCCGAGCCCGTAGATGAAGCGCGCGAGCGTCGTGTGCTTGGCCTTCTCGAGCGAGTCGAGCAAATTCTGTGCGGACTTCTCGGCGAACCGGTCGAGTTCCGCGAGCGTCGCGAAACCCAGATTGAACAGGTCGGCCGGCGTGCGCACGAGATTCAGTTCGACGAGCTGATCGATGATCTTTTCGCCGAGCCCGTCGATGTCGAGCGCGCGACGCTGCGCGAAGTGCCACAGCGCCTGCTTGCGCTGCGCCGGGCAGAACAGGCCGCCCGTGCAGCGCGCGATCGCCTCGTCCGGCAGCCGCTCGATCTTCGAGCCGCACACCGGGCACTCGGTCGGCATCACGAATTCGGCCGCATCGTCCGGCCGGCGATCGAGCAGCGCGCCGACGACTTCGGGGATCACGTCGCCCGCGCGCCGCACGATCACGGTGTCGCCGATCCGGATGTCCTTGCGGCGCACTTCGTCCTCGTTGTGCAGCGTCGCGTTGGTCACCGTCGCGCCGCCGACGAACACGGGTTCGAGCCGCGCGACCGGCGTGATCGCACCCGTGCGGCCGACCTGCACGTCGATCGCGACGAGCTTGGTCAGCGCTTCCTGTGCGGGAAATTTATGCGCGAGCGCGAAGCGCGGTGCGCGCGACACGAAGCCGAGGCGATCCTGTTCGTCGCGCCGGTTCACCTTGTAGACGACGCCGTCGATGTCGTACGGCAGCGACTCGCGCTTCTCGCCGACCTTGCGGAAGAAGCCGAGCAGGCCGTCGGCACCGTACACGACCGCGCGCTCGCGGTTCACCGGCAGGCCGAACGACTCGTACCAGTCGAGCAGCGCGCTATGCGTGTCCGGCATCGGCATGCCGTCGAGCACACCGATCCCGTACGCGAAGAACGACAGCGGACGCTGCGCGGTGATCTTCGGATCGAGCTGGCGCAGGCTGCCGGCCGCCGCGTTGCGCGGGTTCGCGAATTCGCGCTGCTCGGCCGCGCGCTGGCGTTCGTTCAGGCGTGCGAAATCGCGCTTGAACATCAGCACCTCGCCGCGCACGTCGAGCAGGGCCGGCACGTGCGCGCCCTTCAGCTTCAGCGGGATCGAGCGGATCGTGCGGACGTTCTCGGTCACGTCCTCGCCGGTCGTGCCGTCGCCGCGCGTCGACGCCTGCACGAACACGCCGTGCTCGTAGCGCAGCGAGATCGCGAGCCCGTCGAACTTCAGCTCGCACGCATATTCGACCGGGTCCGTCACCGAGCCGGCGAGATCGGTCGTCTTGCCGAGCGCATCGGCGACGCGCTTGTCGAACGCGGCGATGTCCTCGTCGGCGAAGCCGTTGTTCAGCGACAGCATCGGCGCATCATGGACGACCGGCGTGAAACCGCCGGCCGCTTCGCCGCCGACGCGCTGCGTCGGCGAATCGGGCGTCACGAGGTCGGGATGATCGGTTTCGAGTTGCTGCAGCTCGCCGAACAGTCGATCGTATTCGGCATCGGGCAGATCCGGCTGGTCGAGCACGTAATAGGCGTAATTCGCCCGCTCGAGTTGGTCGCGCAGCCACGCGGCACGCGCGTCGGGCTGGCTGGCTGGCGGTTCGGCTTGGGTTCGGGCCATGCTGGCGGCAGTTTCGTTCTGAAAAATCGGATGTTCGATTATCTCAGTTTGACGCCGCGACGGGGGCACGCGATGCGTGGCGCGCAAGCCGGCCGCAGCGCACACAGGCGGCGTGTGTGCGGCAGTGCAGCGACGGACGGCGCGCGGATGGCCACCGCCCGTGCAACGCGTTACTGGCTGAACAGGCGACGCGTGACCGGCGAACCGGCCGGGATGCCAGCTTCCTCGAGCTTCGCGTACAGCTTCATCAGTTGCTGGTCGATCGCGACGAGCGTCGATTCCGGCAGCGGCCGGCGCGAATCGTCGACGACCCGCGCACCGATCCGCTCGGACAGCGACTTCGCGTAGTCGCACATCAGCCGGAACGGCAGGATGTCCTCTTCGGCGACCGGCACGTCGAGCACCAGCGTGATCATGTTGCCGCCCTTGTACGTCAGGTCGTCGCGCAGGAAGTTCGTGTCGCCGAACTGCAGCATGAACACGGGGTTCTGCTTCGCGTCGAGCTTCACGAAACGCGTGCCGTCGCGCGACAGCAGCAGCCCGTCCTGCGATGCGACGGCCTGCACGTAGTTCGCCGACCACGGCGCGCCGTCCGACATCACGTTGATCGACAGCTGCGCGTCGCACTGCGCGGCAAAGCCGTCGAGCTCGCGCGCCATCGCGACCGTCTCCATCATGTCCGGGAATTCCGGTGCGCCGTCGATCGCATCGGCGAACTGCTGGACGCCCGTCACGAACTCGGAGAATTCGAGCTCGTTCAGCGCGCCGCTGCGGTTCGCGAGCTGCGCGGCCGCGCGCAGTTCTTCATAGCGCACGCCGTTCTGCAGCAGTTCCCACTGGCCGCCTTCCGGCTTGCCTTCGATATGCACGGGCTTGCTGCCCGCGCGGCGCAGCCGCTGCGCGGCCGGCAGGATCTTGTCGCCCGGCAGCGGGCCGCCGAGGCGAATCGGCACGATGCAGTCGATCCGGCGATCGACGATCGCGGGCGGTGCCGACGAGATCGTCGTCGCGGCCGGCAGCACGGGTTCAGCCGCCTCGTTCGATGCGTCGCCGGCCGGCGCTTCCGTTGCGGCGGCGACCGAACCTGCGTCGCCGGAGTGCCTGGCCGGCTCGGCCGATTCCGACGGCGTGTCGCCGCCGGTGGCCTCGGCCTGCAGATCGGCCGGCATGTCGGCAGGCGCCGCGCCGCCGAAGGTCGGCTCGACGCGCGCCGCTTCAGCCGGCGTGCTCGCGGCGCCCGGCGCCGGTGCCGGTGCCGCGGGTTCGCGGCGCGCGGGCTGGCGCACCGGCTCGATGAACGGCAGCTCCTCGTCGCGCTCGGGGCGATTCATCGCCTCGGCCGCCTCTTCCGGCATCGGGCGCGGCATCCTGCGCCGCACCTTCGCGCCCTGCCACGCGTTGTAGACCACGACGCCGCCCACCACGACGGCGCCGGCGCCGATCAAACCGAGTGTCAACTCGTCCATGCACGCTCCATCAGCAATTCTTTTTCGTCGGACCCGCGAACGGGCGCCCATGCGCCGCGCGAACGCGGTCCGGTTTCGTCAAACGTCAATTCTGGGCAAAACCCGCGGCGGTTTCCATGTCCACCGCGACGATCCGCGACACGCCCTGCTCCTGCATCGTCACGCCGATCAGTTGCTGCGCCATCTCCATCGCGATCTTGTTGTGCGAGATGAAGAGGAACTGCGTCTTGTCGGACATCGCGCGCACGAGATTCGCGAAACGCTCGGTGTTCGCGTCGTCGAGCGGCGCGTCGACCTCGTCGAGCAGACAGAACGGCGCCGGGTTCAGCTGGAACATCGCGAACACCAGTGCGGTGGCGGTCAGCGCCTTCTCGCCGCCCGACAGCAGGTGGATGGTCGCGTTCTTCTTGCCAGGCGGCTGCGCCATCACCTGCACGCCCGCGTCGAGGATTTCGTCGCCCGTCATGATCAGCTTCGCCTGGCCGCCGCCGAACAGGCGCGGGAACAGGTCGCTGAAGTGACGGTTGACCTCGTCGAAGGTGCCCTGCAGCAGCGTGCGGGTTTCCTGGTCGATCTTGTGGATCGCGTCCTCGAGCGTCGTGATCGCATCGGTCAGGTCGGCCGACTGCGCATCGAGGAACACCTTGCGCTCGCTCGCGGCCTTCAGCTCGTCGAGCGCGGCCATGTTCACCGGGCCGAGCGCGTTGATCGCGTTGTTCAGGCGCGTGACCTCGCCCTGCAGGTACGACGGTTTCAGGTCCGGCGTCAGCTTCTCGCGCAGCGCTTCCTCGTCGACCTCGGCTGTGGTGAGCTGCTCGGCAAACTGCTCGACGGACAGGCGCGCGGCCTGCTCCTTCAGCTGGAGCTCGGTGATGCGGTCGCGCAGCGGCTGCAGCGAACGCTCGGCGACGAGACGCTGCTCGTCCGACGCGCGCAGCTTCGCGGTCAGGTCGTCGAGTTCGATCCGCGCGGCCTGCAGCGCTTCTTCCTTGACTGCACGAATTTCGAGCGCGTCCTGTAGCCCCGTGTGCGCGGTCTGCTCGTTGATCGTTTCGAGTTCGGCGCGCGCGTCTTCCAGCGACGCGGCGACGCGCTCGCTCTGCTCGTGCGCGACCTGGATGCTGCGCTTGAGCTCGTCGATCCGCGTGACCGCGTTGCGCGCGGCGAAGCGCGCGTCGTTCGCGCCGCGCTCGAGGTCGCGCGCTTCCTGGCGCGCGTGCGTCAGCGATTCGTCGAGCGCTTCGAACGCGAGCTGGTTGTCCTCGAAGCGCGCCTGCAGTTCCGCGAGTTCGCCGTCGAAACGCTCGAAGTTCGCTTCCGATTCAGCACGCAATGCCCGCTGCTCGTCGATCTGCGCGCCGATTTCCTCGAGTTCCTCGCGGATCTGCGTGCTGCGCTGCGTGTAGCGTTCATGCGCCTGCGCGAGCTTCAGCACGTCCATCTGCAGCGCGTGCACGCGCTGCGTCGCGCGTTCGGCCTGCGCGCGCACGTCGCCGAGCGCCTGCGCGGCCTGCGTGTGCGCGGCTTCCGCCCGCACCGCGGCCGTGCGGGCCTCGTCGGCGAGCAGCGCCTGCGCACGCACCTGGCGGCCCAGGTTCTCGATTTCCTGCTGGCGGGCCAGCATCCCGGCCTGCTCCGAGTCGGCCGCGTACAGCTGCACGCCGACGCGCGTGACGATGTGGCCGGCCTTGACGACGAACGCGCCGCCTGCCGGCAGTTGCGCACGCGTCGCGAGCGCCTGTGTGATGTCGTCGGCGACGTACACGTTGCCGAGCCAGTCGTTCAGCACCGCGCGAATGCCTGCATCGTCGATGCGCACGAGCGACAGCACCGGGCGCAGCCCGGCCGCGACGGCCGGCGGTTCACCGGCGGCCGGCGGCGCGTAGAACGCGAGCTTGGCGGGCGGTGCATCGGTCGCGAACGCCTTCACCCAGTCGAGATTCGACACTTCGAGCGCGGCGAGGCGCTCGCGCAGCACGGCCTCGAGCGCCGCTTCCCAGCCCGCTTCGACGTGCAGCTTCTTCCACAGGCGCGGCAGCGCGCCGAGTTCGTGCTTGTCGAGCCACGGCTGGATCTTGCCTTCGGTCTGCACGTTCTCCTGCAGCTGCTTGAGTGCGGCGAGCCGCGCCTCGAGCTGGTGGATCTGCGTGCTTTCGGCCTGCACGCGCTCCTGCGCGGCACGGCGTTCGCCGTCGAGGCGCGGCAACGCTTCCTGCGCATCGGCCAGGCGCGCCTGCGCCTCGGCGAGGATTTCTTCCTGCTCGGCGAGCTGCATGCGCAACTCTTCGAGCTGTGTTTCGTCCGGTGCATCGAGCCCGCCTGCCTCGGACTTCAGGCGCTCATGGCGCTGCTGAAGCTGCTGGAGCTGCTGGTCGGCATTGCGCTGGTGCGCGGCCTCGAGCTTCAGCGACTGCTCGGTCTGCGCAATGCGCGCGCGCTCGTCGTTGAGCTGCGCCTGCGCATCGCGCCACTTCGCTTCGAGCGCCGGCAGCGCGTCGTGCTTCGCGGCCGCGTTGTCTTCGGCGAGCGCGGCCTTCTCGTCGGCCATCGCGCGCGCTTCCTCGGCTTCCTCGAGCTCGTCCTGCGCCTTCTCGGCCTGCGCGCGCCATTGCTCGCGCTGCGCGTTCAACGCGGCGATCTGCGCCTGCACGCGGTTGCGCGATTCGACGATGAACTTGATCTCGGCCTCGAGGCGGCTCACTTCGGCGTTCGCCTCGTAGAGCGCGCCCTGCGCGCCCTGCATCGCGTCGCTCGCCGAGTAATGCGCGACCCGCAGCGTCTCGAGCTGCGACTCGACCTCGCGCAGCCGGGCCGTCTGGGCCTCGAGGTCGATCTGCGCCTGCTCGATCGCGCGCTGCTGCTTCTGCTGCTCGCTCGCGGCCTCGTTCTTGCGCAGCAGCCACAACAGGCGCTGCTTCTCCTCGCCGTCGGCGACGAGTTCCTTGTACTTGGTGGCGACGACGGCCTGCGCCTCGAGCTTCTCGAGGTTCGCGCCGAGCTCGCGGACGATGTCCTCGACGCGCGTCAGGTTCTCGCGCGTGTCGTGCAGGCGGTTCTCGGTCTCGCGGCGGCGTTCCTTGTACTTGGACACACCCGCGGCTTCCTCGAGGAACACGCGCAGCTCTTCCGGCTTCGCCTCGATGATCCGCGCGATCATGCCCTGGCCGATGATCGCGTACGCACGCGGGCCGAGGCCCGTGCCGAGGAAGATGTCCTGGATGTCGCGGCGGCGCGCCGGCAGGTTGTTGATGTAGTAGCTCGACGTGCCGTCGCGCGTCAGCACGCGCTTCACGGCGATCTCGCCGTACTGGCCCCACTGCCCGGCCGCGCGGCCGTCGGAGTTGTCGAAGATCAGCTCCACGCTTGCCCGGCTACCGGGCTTGCGGGCGGTCGAGCCGTTGAAGATCACGTCCTGCATCGACTCGCCGCGCAGCTCGGACGCGCGCGACTCGCCGAGCACCCAGCGCACGGCATCGATGATGTTGGACTTGCCGCACCCGTTCGGGCCCACCACGCCGACTAGCTGGCCCGGAACCTGGAAATGCGTGGGATCGACAAAGGATTTGAAGCCAGCGAGTTTGATCGAGCTCAGACGCACGGCGGTATCGGATGTGAAGAAGGTGTGAAACGGAACGGGCCGCGACGCGCGGGGCCGGACGGCCCGTGTGCGCGATGCGCCCCGGAATTCAAAAGCGGGGCCGCGCGCATCCAGCGTTGGGCCCCGCAAACGGCTTCCATCATACCATCGCGCGTGCGCCGTCCCGCCCGTCGCCGGGTTTGCCCCGTGCCGGCGCGGCACGATGGACCCGGCTCGACAGCAGCGTCGCCAGAACGATGCACGCGCCGCCCGCCCACTCGCGCGCGCTCGGCAGTTCGCTCGCGAACACCCATGCGGACAGCGCGGTGATCACGATCTCGAACAGCATGATGATCGACGCGCGGTTGGCCGGCACGCGCGCAAGCCCGTACTGCACGAGCAGGTTGTTCACCGCGACCGTCACGCCGATCGCGACGATGATCAGCGCGGCGGTGCCGAGCTGGCTGCCGGCCGGCGCGGCCGGCAGCCCCTCGAACAGCGACGCGATCGCGCCGAACACCGCCGCGCCGCCGAACAGCGTCGCGGTGCGCATCTCGGCGCGCATCTCCGGCAGCTCGCGGCTCGCCTTGATCACGAGCACGTTGCTCATCGCGAAACTGAGGCCGGCCGCGAGCCCCGCCCATTCGGCCGGGTTGGCCGGCAGCGGCACGCCGAGCGTCGGCGACCACAGCATCAGCATCGCGCCGCCGATCGACAGCGCCGCGAGCCCCGCGCCGGCCCAGGTCAGGCGCTCGCGCAGCAGGAAATGCGCGTAGATCGCGGTCCACGCCGGCGTCAGGTAGAACAGCAGCATCACGCGCAGCACTTCGCCGTGGATCGTGCCCCACACGAAGCCGAAGTTGGTCACGCCGGCCGTGATCGCGATGCCCGGCAGCACCCAGTGCCAGCGCAGCGTCGCGATCGTGCTGTGCCGCACGACGATCACGAACAGGAACGCGACCAGACTCGTCAGCGCGCTCGCCAGCGTGCCGGTGACGCCGAGCGACGCAAGGATGCGCAGCGGATACCAGATCAGGCCCCATACCGAAGCGCCGATCAGGATGGCCAGCGTCGGCAGGCTGCCGCGTACCGCGTTATTCATTTGGTTCGATACCCTATATTCGACCGGCCCGGCCGCCGCTCCGGCGGGCCGTGACCGCATTGCGTCACGCTATAATCGTCCGCTGCGAGCCGCGCGCCGTCGGCGCCCGTTCGCAGCCGTGCGGCACCTGCGCCGCCCCTTTTTGCTCCAACCGGCCGCGACGGCCGCTTCGCCCGTGAACCCTCGACTCGACTCGCTCCAGCCCTATCCCTTCGAAAAGCTGCGCGCCCTGTTCAAGGACGTGACGCCCGGTGCCGGTACGCCCGCTGCCAGCCTCAAACCGATCAGCTTCGGCATCGGTGAGCCCAAGCACCCGACGCCCGCGCTGATCCGCGACGCCGTGGTGACCGCGCTCGACGGCCTCGCATCGTACCCGGCCACGGCCGGCTCGGACGCGCTGCGCACGTCGATCGCGCACTGGCTCGAACGCCGCTACGGGCTGCCGGCGATCGATCCGGCCACGCAAGTGCTGCCCGTGTCGGGGTCGCGCGAGGCGCTGTTCTCGCTCGCGCAGACGGTGATCGATGCGCGCGCGAGCGCGGACGGCAAGAAGGCGATCGTACTCTGTCCGAATCCGTTCTATCAAATTTACGAAGGCGCGGCGCTCCTGGCCGGTGCCGAACCCTATTTCGCGAACAGCGACCCGGCGCGCAACTTCGCGTGTGACTATGCGGCCGTGCCCGACGAGGTCTGGGCGCGCACCCAGCTGCTGTACGTGTGCTCGCCGGGCAATCCGACGGGCGCCGTGCTGACGCTCGACGACTGGCGCGAGTTGTTCGCGCTGTCCGACCGCCACGGTTTCGTGATCGCGTCCGACGAGTGCTATTCGGAAATCTATTTCGACGAAGCGGCGCCGCCGCTCGGCGGCCTCGAGGCCGCGCACCGCCTCGGCCGCGGCTTCGAACGGCTCGTGATGCTGTCGAGCCTGTCCAAGCGCTCGAACGTGCCGGGCATGCGCTCGGGTTTCGTCGCCGGCGACGCCGCGCTGCTCAAAAAATTCCTGCTGTACCGCACGTACCACGGTGCGGCGCTGTCCCCTGTCTGGCAGCACGCGAGCATCGCCGCGTGGAACGACGAGGCGCACGTGCGCGAGAACCGCGCGCTGTACCTGCAGAAGTTCAACACGGTCACGCCGATGCTGGCCGACGTGATCGACGTGAAGCTGCCCGACGCCGCGTTCTACCTGTGGGCCAACGTCGCGCGCACCGGCCTGTCGGACACCGAGTTCGCCCGCCGCCTGTACGCCGACTATAATGTGACGGTTCTGCCCGGCTCGTACCTGGCGCGCGACGCGCACGGCACGAATCCGGGCCGCGATTTCATCCGGATCGCGCTCGTCGCGGGCACCCCCGAATGCGTCGAGGGCGCGCAACGCATCGTCGATTTCTGCCGGGCTCTCGCGCGGTAAGACGTCCATCCCGATCAATTCCATTCATCTCCTGCGAAAACGAACATGTCGCAACAACTTCAGCAAATCATCGATACCGCCTGGGAAAACCGCGCCGAGCTGTCGCCGAAGGCCGCGCCGGCCGACGTCCGCGAAGCCGTCGCTCATGCGATCGAGCAACTCGACAAAGGCGCACTGCGCGTCGCCGAGAAGATCGACGGCAACTGGACCGTGCACCAGTGGCTGAAGAAGGCCGTGCTGCTGTCGTTCCGCCTGGAGGACAACGCGCCGATGCCGGCCGGCGGCTACTCGCAGTTCTACGACAAGGTTCCGTCGAAGTTCGCGAACTACACCGCTGAAGACTTCGCCGCGGGCGGCTTCCGCGTCGTGCCGCCGGCCATCGCGCGCCGCGGCTCGTTCATCGCGAAGAACGTCGTGCTGATGCCGTCGTACACCAACATCGGCGCGTACGTCGACGAAGGCACGATGGTCGACACGTGGGCCACGGTCGGTTCGTGCGCGCAGATCGGCAAGAACGTGCACCTGTCGGGCGGCGTCGGCATCGGCGGCGTGCTCGAACCGCTGCAGGCGAATCCCGTCATCATCGAAGACAACTGCTTCATCGGCGCGCGCTCGGAAGTCGTCGAAGGCGTGATCGTCGAGGAGAATTCGGTGATCTCGATGGGCGTGTACCTCGGCCAGAGCACCAAGATCTACGATCGCGAAACGGGCGAAGTCAGCTACGGCCGCATCCCGGCCGGCTCGGTCGTCGTGGCCGGCAACCTGCCGTCGAAGGACGGCTCGCACAGCCTGTACTGCGCGGTGATCGTGAAGAAGGTCGACGCGAAGACCCGCGCGAAGGTCGGCCTGAACGAGCTGCTGCGAGGCGACTGATGGCCAAGCCGCGCACCGTGGTCGTCTACGGCATTCCGAACTGCGACACCGTGAAGAAGGCCCGCGTGTGGCTCGACGATCACGGCGTCGAGTTCGAGTTTCATGACTTCAAGAAGCTCGGCGTCAGCGCGCCGCTCGTCGAGGACTGGCTGAAGGACGTGTCGCTCGACGCGCTCGTAAACAAGCGCGGCACGACGTGGCGCGGCCTGGACGATGCGATGAAGGCGGCCGCGGAAACGCGCTCCGGCGCGGTCGCGCTGATGATCCACAAGCCGTCGGTCATCAAGCGTCCCGTGCTCGTCGTCAACGGCCGCGTGAAATCGCTCGGCTTCGTGGCCGATCAGTACGCGGCGCTGTTTGCCGCCTAGGGCCGCCCGCGCTGCGCCCCCGGGTGCAGCCCGACGTCTCGTCACTGCCGGCCACCGCGCCGGCATTTTTTATCGAAAGTGGTCCGAACCATGTCCGCCACCCTAGCCCTTACCGAACAGCTGATCGCCCGCGCGTCCGTCACGCCCGACGACCAGCATTGCCAGCAGATCATGACCGAGCGCCTCGCCGCGCTCGGCTTCGAATGCGAGACCATCGCGTCGCACGGCGTGACCAACCTGTGGGCCGTCAAGCGCGGCGCCGACGGCCGCGACGGCAAGCTGCTCGCGTTCGCGGGCCACACCGACGTCGTGCCGACCGGCCCGCTCGAGCAGTGGACCTCGCCACCGTTCATCCCCGCGCATCGCGACGGCAAGCTGTACGGCCGCGGCGCGGCCGACATGAAGACGTCGCTCGCGGCGTTCGTCGTCGCGTCCGAGGAATTCGTCGCGGCCCACCCCGACCACCGCGGCGCGATCGCGTTCCTGATCACGAGCGACGAGGAAGGCCCGGCCACCGACGGCACCGTGAAGGTCGTCGAACTGCTCGAAGCGCGCGGCGAACGCGTCGACTACTGCATCGTCGGCGAGCCGACCTCGAGCGCGGAACTCGGCGACGTCGTGAAGAACGGCCGCCGCGGCTCGATGTCGGGCGAGCTGGTCGTCAAGGGCGTGCAGGGCCACATCGCGTACCCGCACCTCGCGAAGAACCCGATCCACCTGCTCGCGCCGGCGCTCGCCGAGCTCGCCGCCGAACAGTGGGACGCAGGCAACGAATACTTCCCGCCGACCACCTGGCAGGTGTCGAACCTGCATGCCGGCACCGGCGCGACCAACGTGATCCCCGGCCACGCGGACCTGATGTTCAACTTCCGCTTTTCGACGGCGAGCACCGTCGAGGGCCTGCAGGCACGCGTGCATGCGATCCTCGACAAGCACGGCCTCGAATACACGCTGAAGTGGTCGGTGAGCGGCCTGCCGTTCCTCACGCCGCGCGGCGACCTGTCGAACGCGCTGGAAAACGCGATCCGCGCCGAGACCGGCCTCACGACCGAGCTGTCGACGACGGGCGGCACGTCCGACGGACGCTTCATCGCGCGCATCTGCCCGCAGGTGATCGAGTTCGGCCCGCCCAACGGCAGCATCCACAAGATCGACGAGCACATCGACGTGCGCTTCGTCGACCCGCTGAAGAACGTGTACCGACGCGTGCTCGAACAACTGATCGCCTGACGGAGCCTCGCATGACGACACCATTTGCAACTATTCGCGACCTGCTGCGCTACGCGGTCACGCGCTTCTCGAAGGCCAAGCTCGCATTCGGCCACGGCTCGGACAACGCGTACGACGAAGCCGCCTACCTCGTGCTGCACACGCTCGACCTGCCGTGGACGTTCCTCGACTGGCGACACCGCGATGCGTCCCGCCGCGCGCAGGACTTCGATGCGTTCCTCGCCGAAGACCGGCGGCGCGGCTTCGATCTGCATCGGGCGCCGTTGTTCCGCTGCACGCTGATTCAGGAAGCGGACGCACGCCATCGGTTCTGCTGGAGCGCGCACCACATCATTCTCGACGGCTGGAGCACCGCCACGCTGATGAAGGAAGTGTTCGACGATTACCTGTCGCTCGCCCGCACCGGCACGCCCGCGGTCGCGTCGCCGGCGCCGGGGTACCGCAGGTACATCGACTGGCTCGCGCGTCATTCTCGTTCGGCC
>Ga0207647_10000497_pt1 | contig 31453 bp, 32 predicted proteins | sample KBSCornC2_FD_184295 | JGI IMG/M metagenome (GOLD analysis project Ga0207647, IMG submission 184295) | Corn rhizosphere microbial communities from Kellogg Biological Station, Michigan, USA - C2 (SPAdes) (version 2) | ecosystem: Host-associated > Plants > Roots > Rhizosphere ... | reverse complement strand
CCCGGGCGAGCCGGTAGCTGAACCGGATCTTTCGGAAGCGCGGCAGGCCCTGCTGGTGCCAGTCTTAGCGCGAAGGTGAGGTCGGTTTCGGTCGTCCTTTGGACTCCTCCTTCGCATGGTCAATTGCCGCCCCAGGATCCGGATGCGGCGACTTGGACGGCGTACCGATACGGGCGTCGCGGTTGACCCCTTCGATATCGGAATGGGGTTGGGTCTCGGGTGGCTTTGGCATGGTTGGTCCTTCCGGGATTTGACCAATGCGAACGCGTGAGCGCGGCATTGGCCGCACCCGTCCCCTTCTACTGCCGCACTGGGAACGCAGGGCACCCCGCGCCGTTCCCTGGACAGGAGGTGTGCCATGACGAGCAGCAAGCACGGCAAGAGCCCGGGCGAAGGCCCATTCACCAGCGATCTGGTGCGCGACCCTGGTATAGGTCAATCGAAAGGAATTTTCGCGCGGGAAAGCGATCCCGATGCGCAGGAGGGCAACAACACGGTCGAAGGCGACGTTGAGAATGACCCGAACATCTTTGGTGGGGTCGACGAAAAACGACTGGGCCGCACCAACAAGTGACGCGACCGGCGGAGGCCTGATCTCCGATCAGGCCTCCGCCACTTCAGGTCAGCTCGGAGCAACGTCGACGCGCCCCTTCGCATCGGTCGAGGCCGTCTCACCGCGCGCGCGATCGCTGGGCGAGTTTTCCTCGTCCTGTTCGCGCACATTGTCGCCGATATTAAAAGCCGATCCCTGGGTTAAGTCGCGCGCTTCATTCTTTCCCTTTCGGCCCTCATCCTCGTGGTCCCGCATCGTCGGGTCACGCATATTGTTCTTGCCTTTGCCGCTGCCGCTATTGTCGCGCATGCTGACCTCCTGTCGGTAATAAGCGACCAACGTCTGAATCAGCCTCACGGTGCCTTCCTGGCGACGGAGCGTGGCCGGCCTCGCACCAGCCGGTAGCTCAGATAGCGGTGGCTAAAGGCAATCCGGCCTATGCGAACTCGGCATGCCCCATCTGCCCGCTGTCGGCATCGAGATCGCGCAGGTCGCTGCCGCGCGTCTCGCGTCCGAACCACGCAACCAGAACAAGCGCGAGCAAGGTGGGGATCATAATGAGCGCTGCCGACAGCCCCATGGAGAGTAGCACACCGCTGATCGTGAGCGATTGGGCCGCTAGCCCACCACCTTTGGTGCAGGCTGCTACCCACCCGGTCGCGCGGCCGCGCACCTTCAAGGGAAAGCTCTCGGCTGCATATGGCAGAACGATCGCAATGATCCCATTGCTCCCGACGATCAGCAACGCGACGGGAAGGACGGGGCTGCCGCCTGCGATCGTCTCGAGCCGGAGTACGCCGAGCAGCCCGAGGAGCGTGACCCCGATCATCGCCACCAGCGACCATTTCGTGCTCCAGCGGCTATACAGGAAGGCGGCGATGAATACGGTGGGAAAGGCGATCAGGGCGGATTCCGCGAGCAAACGGCTGGAAACGCCGACCGAATAGCCCTTCGCGACGAGATCATTGGGAAGCCATAGCAGCAGCCCAAAGTTGATGAGGCCCCACGCCAGGGCACAGACGCTGAGCGCGGCGAGCTTGCCGAACAGTTTAACGCCGGTGAGCACGACCGCCTCTCCCCGCGCCGACAGCGGCGTCACGGGACGGACCTTATGCGCTGTCGCACCGAAGCGATGCATGACTGCTTCGGCTTCCTTCACGCGCCCGCGCGCCAGAAGGAACTTGGCAGATTCCGGAATCAGGCCGCCGAGCAGCACCAGCGTCAGCCCCGTGGGGAGGTTCATCAGCCACAGGATGCGCCAGCCGAAGATCGGCTGCAGCAGTGCGGAAATGCCGCTCGCGGCAAAATAGCCCCCGACCGCGCCGAGGCCGCCGACCAGCACCAGACTCCAGCCGCGATGCCGGTTCGGCATCATCTCTGCGAGCAGCGCATAGGTTACGGGCAGCATGCCACCCGCAGCTGCGCCCATCATGAAGCACATGCCGATGTTCCAGGCGAGGCTGGGCATCGCGCCGCAGATGGAGGTGCCGACGAACATCACTGCCGACAGCAGGATCGAAGCCTTGCGCCCGTAGACGTCCGCAATGATGCCCCACATCACCGACCCGGTGACCGTACCCATAAGGGCAAAGAAAGGTACGAGCGACACGGTCGCTTTCGGTACGCCATATTCGCGTACCATCCCCGTGATCGTGAAGCCGAGTGAAGCCGGTTTCATGACGTCGATGACAAGCGCGATGATCAGGACCAGCATCAGCCGCCAATGCGGCCAGCCGAGATGCGCATCTTCGGGGGCTGCCACCACGATGTCGGCAGCCGCAGCACGCTGCGCGGCCAAGTTGCGCGGTAGCAGGCCATAGGCAGCGACAAATACCCCGACGATGATCAAGCCCATGCCGCCGATCATCATCCAGTCCATTGGCATGCCGGCGAGCTGAAAATGCATGGCTCGCGCCATTGCGAACATCGGCAGGTGCCCGCACACGCCTAGCGTAACCGCGGCGCAACCGACTATGAACGCCCAAATCGCCTGCCGATCCGACAAGGTACTGCTGATCCCGCCCATTCCGCGCCCGCTCTCCACACCCGGTTTTGAGCGGCCAAATTGGCTGGAGGATTCCGGTGCGCAACGGCAAAGGCAGCCGCAACGGACAAGGGGCTCGATTTTCCCGAACCACGCCGCCAATCTGTGTCGCAGGCGCTACAAGGTAGGCATGTACCTACAGAAGAAAGGCAGAAATTGTGACGGAAGAGGTCACCAACAACACGGCACGGCACCGTTACGAGCTGCACGTAAATGGCGGAATCGCCGTGATCGATTATGAGGCGCGGGGACCTGCGATCGCCCTCACCCACACGAAGGTGCCGGACCGGCTTTCCGGGCACGGCTTAGGTACCAGCCTGGTCAAGGCCGCGCTCGCGGATATCCGGCGACAGGGATACAAGGTGATCCCGCAATGCCCCTTCGTGGCCCACTATATCGAGCGCCACCCTGAGGAGCGGGATCTGCTTGCCTAGCTCTACGCCGCCTGTTTGGCGTCGATATGCTCTAGCATGCGCCGCCAATTCTCAATCGTAACCGCACCGCGATATTCCGCCTGCATCTCTGGCGTCAGCACCTCCATCATCTGACGTCCCTCGATCCAGAGCTCGATCACCCCGAACGCACCGCCGCGGCGGCGATATTTGGCCGGCCAGCCCTCGCGCTCGGCAATCGCGAACACAGCCGCTTCGTCGAGCGCGGTTGCGATCGCACCGTGCGTGGCGGTGTGGGAGATCTCCCCGGTGCGCTCACCGAAAGCATCGGCGTCACCCTCACCCTGCCGCAGCACGGTGTCGATTGGATAGACTTCGATGATCGTGCTGCGATCGTCGCCGGCCAGAGCGACCCAGCTTCCGTCCATGACGGAAGGAAAGCGGAGCGCCTCGCCGCCCCACAGTTCGGCGATGACGGCGGCGACGCGGCGCGGATCATGACCCGCGATGGACATGTGGAACAGCATTTTGAACTCCCTGAAACCCGCAGTTCGGGTCGTGACGGGAGGGTTGCTACGGAGGGTGGCGGAAGATGCGCGTGAAGACGCCGTGATTCAGCGGTGAAAAGCGGATCAACTCGCGCGCAGATAAGAGACAAAGGCGCGTGCGTCGTCGCGCAATTCCTGCAGGCTCGCCTCGAGCGCGCGGCCGTCTGCGCGGAGATCGCGCACCGATGCCTCGTTCGCGATCGCCGATGTCCGGATATCGGCGCTCGTATCGAACAGGACGCGTGCGCGCCTGCGGACCGCATCGATTCGCTGGTCGATCTGATCGGTCGTGCGCGCCTGATCGCGCGACACGGCGGCCACTTGCGCGGCAACGCCGCCCATCTGGTCGATCAGCGCGCTCAGTTCCGCCGTCGCGTCGGCAACACGGCGGACACCACGCTGCACCTCGCAGACCTGCTGACGCACTTCGCCGGTAGAAGCGCCGGTGCGACTGGACAGCGACTTGATCTCCGTGGCGACCACGGCAAATCCGCGTCCCTGCTCGCCATAGCGCGCGGCCTCGATGGTCGCATTGAGCGCGAGCAGCTTGGTTTGGCCGGCGATCGTGTCGATCACGCGCACCACCTTCTCGACCTCCTCGGCGCGCTCGACCGAATCCAGCACCGCCCCCTCGGCAAATGAGGCATGCTCCTGGATTCGCGAGACGATGGTGTTCGACATTGCGGCCTGGTCATCGATTGTGCGGATCGCCGAAACCAAAGTGCCCGTGGCCGCCCCCGCCATCTCCATTTCAGAGGCGAAAGCTGAAGCCGCCTGCTCCAGATCCTCGGCCAGCGCGTTCGCGCTTTGCACCGCAAGGTCGACCCGCTCGGCGTTATGGTCGAGCCTGCGCATCGCTTGCTGCGCGGTATCGATCATGGCGCCGACCCGGCTTTCGAATTGATGCAGCAGATTGTCGAGCGTCTCCCGTTTGGCGCGCTCGCCCTCGGCGGTGGCTGCGGCAACTGCCGATGCGCGGCGACGCTCCTCCTCGAGCGCGTTCCGCTCGAGCATCTCTTTTTCGATCGATTGGATGCGAAATGTCTTTAGCGCGCGAACAATGCGACCAAGCTCGTCGCCGCGGTCGAGCGCATCCAGATCCACATCATGGTCTTGCGCGGCAAGCGAGCTCGTCACTTCCGCGATGCGCAAAATCGGACGGATCACCGCCTGGCCGATCGCCATTGGCCCCACCACACCGAGCGTCGCCAATAACAATGTCGAAAAACCGACCAGCAGCAGCATTGCCTCGATCCGGCGTTGAACCGTCGCGGCATGATCCCGCGCGTCCGAAACGCCGTCTGCCGCGATTGCATCCACTTGCACGATGACTTCATGGGCGTTGGCGCGGAACGGTTCGAGCATGGCCGCGCTCGACGCGAAATCGATATCGAGCATCGAGGACACGACATTGATCGCGTCGGCATATTTATCGATCATCGCCAGCGTGCGCCGAATGCGGGCGCGATCCTCCTGCGGCGCCGACGCCATGAAAGCGGCAAGATCATTACGAGCCCGCTTGAGCTCGGCCTCGATTGCTGCGGTCCGCTTTGCAACGTCCGTGCCTGGAGCGGCTGCCGCCTTGTCCGCCAACAACCGATACATTTCGCCGTTCGCATGTTCGAAACGTGCGGATACTCCGCTCAGCCGCGCGATCTCACCCATGTCATGCCCAGTCACGCGATCGGTGCCCTGCTGCGCATAGATGAGCGCCGACAGGCTGAGCGTCACCGAGATCAGGAACAGCACGAGCATGGAGGCCGGCGCAGCGGCGAACTTCCAGACCAGCGGCCAATCCTGAAAGCGGACCTTCCGCTCCAGTGGCTCAATCCAGGCGAGGAACCGCGTCACAGCTTCAGCGAAACTCCCGCTAGGAAACGCCGATCGGCGGGAATGGGCGAGCCAGCAGCACCGCTCGCGGCGGTAATGTTTTCTCCGGTCACCGTTGCGGTCACCTTGCCAAAGCGAACGCCGATCTTCTGATCCCACGCGAGCGCACGGCGCACGTCGAGCAACGCGATCTGCCCGAGCACATTATCGGCAAATTGGTGCGTGCCCGACGTGTAGCGAATGACCGAAGTCGCGAACCAGCGATCCCGGCTATAACCGAGTTCGACGTTCGCCTTGTGTCTTGCGGTCGTGTCGCGCGGCGACAAAGCCAGCACGTTGATCGGCTGCAGCTGCTGATCGGTATCGGTGTAGGTATAATTTGCCCGCCAGCGGACATATTTGCCAATCGTGCCGTCGAGCGACACCTCCGCACCCATCGTGCGATAATTGCCGTCCCGCTGGAAACGCGTCACCAGCGAAAGCCCCCCAATCATCGAGACCTGGAGCGGCAGGGCTTCGCCGGGTGAGGCGATCGCGTTACGGGTGCTCGTGTAGAAAAGGCTGACATCCAGCTTCGTGCTGTCCGACAGCGACCGGTTGTAGCCGACCTCGCCACTCCATACGGCGACGGGTTGGAGCTTTGGCGAGCCGGCGAGCAAAACCGTCGGCAGGCCGGGGAACGGCCCGATCGGCAAACGCAGGCCCAGATCGATCAAGGACGGGATTTGATAGCCTAGCCCACCGTTCACCCGCAGTTGGCTCGCCGAATCGAGCTGGAACAGTGCTGCCGCATTAAAGCTCGGACGAACGAACTGGCGATCGAAATCCTGCTGCACGTTCGCGGCGGGCAGACGTGGGGCGCCATCCGAGCCGAGCCCGAGCCGATCGACCCGGCCCGCGAAGGTGAATGCGACCTGCTCCGTCGGATGCAGGTCGATCATGCCGCTGGCGGACCATACGGTATAATCAATCCGCGGCGAGAAGAGCGTGTCGCCATCGAGCCGGTTGTTGCGATATTCCAGACCCAGGCGCAGCACGTTGCTCAGCCCCAGGCGCACCAGGGCCGAACCCTGAGCCACAAAGATGCGGTTCTTCAGATTGAGTCCATCGCTCAGCGTCTCACCGCTGACCCCCGCGCCAAAATGGGCATCAAGCCAATTGGCATAGACGCGACCGGTCAGGCCGCCCCAGGCTGTATCGCGGTCAGCACGAATTCCGGCCGTCACCGCTTCATATCGCTGACGGGTCGCGATCTGCGTCGGCAGCAACTCCAGCTGGCTGTTCACGGAGTAACCGCCGTTAATGACAATGCGAGTGCGCCCGTCCGGATCGGCTTCCACACGGGCCGCGACCTCGTCGCGTTTGACCGGATGGGATGCAGGCGCGGCGGCCTGGTTCACCGAAAAGCTTCGTTCATTCTCGCGCTGGTGGCCACCCGCTATCCGCAGATTGAGGCCACTTGCTAGGGGCGCCGTCGCAACCGCGCTCAGCCGATCATAACCGTGCGTCCCGAGCTCAGCAGAAGCGGTGAGCGAGCGGCCCTGCCCCGCTGCCGTCGTGATGATATTGATAACGGCGCTCGCCGCGTTGAAGCCGAAAAGAGCAGCGGCTGGGCCGCGCACCACCTCGATCTGCTGGATGCCCTCCAGCTGGACACCGAGCAGGTTCCAATCGGTCATGCCGTAATGGTCAAGATAGACCTGACGACCATCGACCAGGACCAGCAGGCTCGGATTGAAGGTCTGTACCCCACCGCGTACCGCAACGTCGGTCTGCCCCGCGGTCCAGCGGTTCACGTCCATGCCAGCATAGGTTTTGAGCAGTCCCGGCACGTCGTGCGCAGGCGACTGCGCGATCTGGTCACGTGTGATAATTTCGATGGATGCCGGCGTCTCCGACGCGCGCTGCGGCTTGCCGGTCACGCTGGTGGTCACCGGCTCGCCGATCGTTTCCTGCAGCGCGGCATAGTCCACCGCCTGCGCGCCGGCGGCTGAAGCCAAAAGGGTCGCTGCCAAAGAAAGGCCGGCGGATTGGATACAGGAACGCATGACGCTCAGATTTCCTTGACGAGCATGAGGAAGGCCGATCCGAACTGGATGTTCGCCGCTTTGCTGGCGGCGCGGCTGACAGTGATCTGGACGCGCGGCACGCTGCTGATCGCGACCACGCATCGACCCGCTTGGACGCAGGACAGATCCGAGGTGATTGTGAGAATTGACTGGCGCGACGCGGCGGCGGCGATCTGCGCCTGGCTGTCACGTAGCCCACTGGTAACGAAAGCGACGCGCACGCCGGCAAGCCCGCTTAGGGCCGAAACAGGCACGCGCTTCAGATGCAGCGTGCCTTTCCCTGCGACGAGCGGACCAGCGCGTTCGATGCTCGCCGCCTCGGCCTCCGATGCGGCATTGCCCGGCATGTAGATGATGGCAGCCGGAATCACGCCGCCGGGTGGCGGCTGCAGGAAGGAAACGACACGCGTCGCGACTGGAAGATTGAGATCGGCGGCACTGGCAACCGACGACACCAGCGCGACACAAATTCCGGCCACGCTCCAAAATTTCTGCACTGGCACGGCCATCCTACTCACAGCTGAATAGAGGGCTCTTAGCCAGCGCCCGTTGCCATTTGGTTAAGCGAGCGCTGACCCTCATGCGAAGCAATTGAATTTGATCGGAAAAAGCCGAAAATGCGGCGGCCGCCGGCCGGACAATCACTTACCAGACTGGGCTTCTCGATGACAACGTAGCGGCGATGAAGCGGTCGGCGGCCGTGGAGTGGCGGCTCTGTTCCACCGCAACAGAACTGCACGATTAGGGAACAGCGCTGGTGAGCGGGTGAACTGCCGCACCAATTGGCTCAGATACAGGTAAGCCCCGTCGCTTCTGGCGGCGGGGCTCCCTGAGGACTCTCCCGTTTCAGGCAAGAGGCCTCAAAACCACTCTTTCTCTCGATCAAATGGGAAAAATACAACGCTTTGGGGACGCGATGGTTCCCGAACAGAGCCCGTTAGTGTCGCCCAGAACAGAAGACGGTGTGCACGCCGGGCGAGCCTTCAAAGGTGCCATAGTCATCAGTCTGTTGACTTTATGGCGCAACCAGCGCCCAATCGCTCGGACCCATTAAAGGGGCGTGGGGGGTCGTAACAAGTGAACCAGGTCGGTTCGCCGATACCTCGATGAGCTTGCGTTGGATAATCTCTTAATAATCCTGGTAATCGGGCTTGCGCTTACCGTTTCCGTGGCCGCTCCGGTGATCGGTCTTTTCATAATGCGCCACAAGGATCGGGCGGAGCTCGATCATTATGGCAAATATCGCGGGTCGGGCCCGGCAAAGAGCTTCGTCTGCCCCGAATGCCTCACCCGCAGCTATGCGCCGTCGCACGTCGCACGTCGCTGGTGTGCAAAGTGCCAGAAGGGCTTCCTGCCAGCCAATACAGGCGGTGAGAAAATCGAAGCCTCACGCAAGGAGCCGCGTTGGCTCGCCGAAGGCCCTGCTCCAAAGGTGAATAGCGGTACGGCAGCTCCCTCTGCTGCACGGCCGAAACCCAAAAGCTGGGACATTTCGCGCGACAAAGCGGGGTAAGACCGGCCAGCCCGCTTACCGTGACGCCGTTATGCGTAGCTGGGACCCGCCTGCCTGATCAGCTGTTAAGATGTCGAAGCTCACAGGGTATAAGTGGCTGTAGGCACCGCCTTCAGCCAGCGCCTTCACTCGTCACTTCCGGTGGTTCAAGCTGGGCCGGAAGCTCCGCGGCTAGAACATCGATCGCGAGCCGGACCCGAAGCGGCAGGTGCCGCGCCTCTGGCCAGACAGCATAGTTCTCAAAGGAAAAGGAGGGCTGGCCGCAAAGCACCTCCGTGAGCGAGCCGCTGTCGAGGTGGGATTTGGCCAGCCACACTGGAATCCATGCTAGACCCGCGCCGGCAACAGCCGCATCCGTGACTGCGGCCAAGTCGTTGAGCCGCACGCGGCTTGGAAGTGAAACTTCTACTGTTCGGCCTTCCGCATCCCGGAATAGCCAAGCATGTTGCCACCCCGGTCGGGCGTACATGACGCCCATATGCTGCGATAGGTCGGCAAGCGTGAGCGGAGGCCCAACCGAGTCCAGGTAGTTGGGCGATGCACACACGACCATACGGTGGCTTCCAAGCCGCATCGTCTTTAGCCCGGCTCTTCCCTCGGAACTGCCGGTGCGGATCGACAGATCGTAGCCATCTGCGACAATGTCGACGATCCGGTCGTCCATCGACATGTCGAGCCGAAGTGTCGGGTGCCGGCGTGCCAGCTCCAAGAGCAACGGTGCCACGCAGATTCTGCCGAGAAGCGCCGGCATGGTCACCCGTAGCGTGCCAGCCGGGGTATTGAGGTGATCGGATGCGAGCGCGTCGGCTGCCGCGACCTCCTCCAAGATCGCTCGGCAACGGTCATAATAAGCCCGCCCGAATTCGGTCAGACTTTGCCGGCGAGTCGTCCTGCTGAGGAGCCGTACCCCAAGCCGCGTCTCCAGATAGCGTACGTGCTTGCCTACCATTGTTGGTGATAGCCCGGTGGCCTCCGCTGCTGCAGCAAAGGATCCGAGATCCACGGCCTTTACGAAGGTGGCCATGCTCGAGAGACGATCCATTCCGCACTCCTGTTACCGATTGCCTCACTCACACGGGCGTTTATCCGCGCCTTTATCCCGTTCACGCAGGGATTGCGTCATATTCCGGGAGTATCACATGGTCAGGATCGTCCGCTTTCACCGTCTTGGAGGCCCTGAGGTCCTAGAGATCGAGCAAGGCGATGTCCCGGAGCCGCTCGAGGGCGAGGTGAGGATTCAGGCGCGCGCGTTCGGCCTGAACCGGGCCGAGACGCTTTTTCGCCGCGGCGTCTACATCGAGCAACCCGACCTTCCCTCCGGGACTGGTCTAGAGATGGCAGGCGTCGTCGAGAGCGTTGGACGGCGCGTGACCGGGCTATCGGTCGGTGATCGCGTGGCACGCGTCCCTCCGATTTCGATGCGCACCGCGCCCGCTCATGCGGAATTGGTCAACGTCGCGGCCGAGTTCGTCGTCCCTATCCCCGCCAGCCAGTCGTTCGAGGAAGCGGCAGCGACGTGGATGGCGTATCTGACCGCCTACGGAGCCTTGCTTGAACTGGCGGCGCTCGGCGCCGGGGATCGAGTGGTCATCACCGCTGCCTCAAGTAGTGTCGGACTCGCAGCCATTCAGATCGCAAACGCCGTGGGCGCCGTTCCGATTGCGGTAACTCGGTCAGATCTTAAGCGTGCTGCCCTGTTCGCAGCCGGCGCGGCTCATGTCGTAGTGAGCGACAGAGAAGGCATCGCTGATATCGTGCGCGGGATCTTGGGCGATGGAGCGCCACGTGTATTGTTCGACGCGGTCGGAGGGCGGTTACTGCCGGAGCTCGTAGCTGCCGCGGCGAACGGCGGCATAATCATCAGCTACGGCGCCCAGGACGCCGTCCCAAGCGAGCTGCCGCCGGCGGCACTGCTGGCGAAGAGTCTGACGCTCCGCGGATATCTGGTGCACGAACTTATCCGCGACGCACCGAAGCTCGCAGCCGCAAAGGCATTCGTCCTGAAGCACCTGGCCTCCGGCGCTCTGCGCCCGACCATCTCACAGACATTTCCTCTCGAGGAAATCCAGCAGGCTTACGAATGTCTGGAAAGCAGCGAGCAATTCGGCAAGATTGTGGTGACGGTTTGATCGCGAAGGGCGTTCGCCGGCCCGGCGCCGACCGGCAGGTCCCACCCTCTGCTCAATTCGTGTCGCGAGCCACTCGGACGTTGTGGCCCCGAGCGAAACCGGATGTCGATGGGCTGAGCGCGAAAAGCCCATCCCCAAGCAGCGCCTGTGCCGCGCAGAGGACGAACAGATAGGCGGGGTACTCCCAACCACCGCCGGGAGCCTCGAACAACCAACCATTTTGGAGATGAACCGTTGCGATCGCGCCCAGCAGGAACGGCGCCAATATTATCGCGACATAGCGCGACTGGATCCCCAGCACGAGCGCCAGCCCACCTAAGGCCTCCGCGACGAAAGTGACGTAGCCAAGCCAACTGGGCAAGCCGACCGAACGGAAGAATGCGGCGGTACCGGGGAGGCCGAAGGTCAGGAGCTTCAGAATCACGCTATGCGCGAGGAACATCACGCCAAGGCTGACGCGGAGCAGCGTGGTGGCGATTGCGACGGACAGGGACTGAGCGGCCATGATCTTACTCCCGAATCAATGCAATTGCATCGATACGGTTTGCATTTGACCCCGTCAATATTGATGCGATTGCATCTTCTTTGTATGCAGATGCGATGCAGCCCCCTTCGGAAACCGTCGTCGCCGCGTGGATCGGCCTACTCAGAGCACAGGCATTCGCCTTTGGAGAAATCGAGCGTGCGGTAAGGGATGCGGGATTGCCGAAGCTCGAATGGTATGACGTACTGTGGGAGCTTGAGCGGGGCGGGCCGCTTCGTCCCCGCGATCTGCAGGCGCGGCTCCTGTTCGCTCAATATAATCTGTCGCGGCTGCTCGACCGAATGGAAGCAGCGGACCTGATCACGCGGGACGCTTGCCCGGAGGACAACCGTGGCCAGCTGATCTCTATCACCGACCAGGGACGCAAATTGCGCCGTCGAATGTGGTTGACCTACGGTCCGGCGATAGACGCGGCAATCAAAGGACGGCTGACTGAGGAGGAGGCCGGCCTTCTCGCGACCCTGCTTAGCAAGCTGGCCCCCAAGCCTGCTGGTCCGACTGGCGATCCATTAACGAAGCGCCAGACGTAATCACGACCAGCGAGATCAAGGTCGGAAGAACCGTCTCAAGCCGTTGAAGAGAACCGTTTGAGTGAATGGTGGAGCCGAGGGGGATCGAACCCCTGACCTTCGCAATGCCATTGCGACGCTCTCCCAGCTGAGCTACGGCCCCGCGCCCTTCGAGCCCCTGAGGGCTGATGACGAAGCCGCCGGATGGGTGCCGGCGGCGATGAGGGCCGCGCCTTAGAGCAGGCGCGGCGCCCGTGCAAGCGGGCAAAATATGCCCGCTCGCTTAAAGATTAATGATCTTCTTCCTGATCGCCGGTGTCGACGCCAATATCGTCGTCGCCGCCCAGATCGACATCGTCGTCCGCGCTCGGCTCCTCGTCCTCGTCGACGTCCAGATCCTCGGCCAGGTCGGCATCCTCGACCTCTTTCTCGGAAGTCGGCTTGGGAGCGTCGAACGGCAAGGGCTGCTTCGACTTCAGGATCGGCTCCACCTCAAACGCGGTGCCGCACTCAACGCAGGTAATCGGCTCTTCCTGGCCGAGATCATAAAAGCGCGTGCCGCACTTAGGGCAGGTGCGCTTGGTGCCCCATTCCGGTTTCACCACGGGTTTTTGCTCCGAAAGAAATTCAAGGGAGGGGATCCGGCCAAAGGCGGACCCGCCGAACGCCGCGCGCCTTGCCACGAGCCGGAGCCGCTGGCAAGGACCGCCGCCGATGCACCACATGGCCCCCTCCCCCGCGGCGTTCAAGTCTTTGGGCGCGCTTTCCGGCCGCGTACGCGTTCCCGGCGACAAATCCATCTCGCACCGCTCACTGATGTTGTCCGCGCTCGCGGTGGGGACAAGCACGGTCGAAGGTCTGCTGGAGGGCGAGGACGTGCTGGCCACCGCGGCCGCCATGCGCGCGATGGGCGCATCGATCGACCGCGGAAGCGATGGCCGCTGGACGATCGACGGCGTTGGCGTCGGTGGTCTGCTCCAGCCAGATCAGGCGCTGGACATGGGGAATTCGGGCACCTCGACCCGCCTGCTCATGGGTCTGGTTGCGAGCCACCCAATTACCGCGACGTTTGTAGGCGATGCGTCTTTGTCCAAGCGGCCGATGAATCGCGTGATCGAACCCCTGTCGCAAATGGGTGCCGAATTCACCCCCAGCCCCGGCGGTCGACTGCCGCTCATGCTGCGCGGCATTTGCCCGGCGGTGCCGATCGGCTATCGCCTGCCCGTCGCCTCGGCACAGGTGAAATCGGCGATTCTGCTGGCCGGCCTCAATACGCCTGGCGTCACTCGCGTGATCGAGCCCGTGCCCACGCGCGATCATAGCGAGCGCATGCTGCGCGGCTTCGGCGCGGATCTGACGGTCGAACAGGATGAAGAGGGCGCACGAGTCATCTCCGTACGCGGCGAGGTCGACTTGAAGCCACAGCATATTGTGGTGCCGGGCGATCCCTCTTCCGCCGCCTTCCCCGTCGCTGCCGCCCTACTCGTGCCGGGTTCCGACGTGGTGGTCGAGAATGTCGGCCTGAACCCCACCCGCGCTGGTCTGTTCGAAGTGCTGCGGATGATGGGTGGCGACATCCAATTCGTGGACCAGCGCGAAGTAGGCGGCGAGCCCGTTGCAGACCTGCGCGTACGAGGGTCGAGCCTGAAGGGCATTGAGGTTCCGCCCGATATCGCGCCGAGCATGATCGACGAATTTCCCGTCCTGTTCGTGGCTGCCGCGCTTGCCGAGGGGCGCACGGTCACGCGTGGACTTGAGGAATTGCGTGTCAAGGAAAGCGATCGGCTTGCAGTGATGGCCGAGGGACTACGCGCGATCGGCGCGCGTGTCGAAGAGACCGAGGATGGGCTGATCATCGACGGCACTGGCGGCGAGAATCTGCCCGGCGGCGCGACCATTGCCGCGCGGCTCGACCATCGCATAGCGATGAGCTTCGCGGTAGCGGGCCTCGTCTCGCGTGATCCGGTGACAATCGACGATATGGCGCCAGTCGCGACCAGCTTTCCAATTTTTGCGGATCTGATGCGCAGCCTCGGCGCCGAAGTAACATGACCCTAGCCACCGCCCCGGCGGTCGGCGACGCAAAGCTTGCCGAAGCGCCGCAATTGGCAGGCATCCGTTTTCGCCCGGACCGTGAAGAAATGGTGCCGGTGCCCGGCGGGCGCGTCTACATCCGCATCAACGGCAACCTCGCTGGACCACGCCCGCCGATCGTGCTGGTGCATGGGGGACCCGGAAGCGCGCATTGGTATTTCCTCAACGCTACCGCCCTGGCCGAAGAGCGCGCGGTCATTCTCTATGATCAGCTCGACAGCGGCCGATCGGACCTCCCCGGCACACCCGCCAACTGGACCATCCCCCGCTTCGTTGAGGAGTTGGAGGCGATCCGAGACTATCTGGGCATCGTGCGCTGGCACGTGCTGGGCGCGAGTTGGGGCAGCACCGTCGCGCTGGAATATGCCGCCCGGCACGCAACGGCGCTCGCTGGCCTGATCCTCCAATCGCCGCTGATCTCGACAGACGCCTGGTTAGAGGACGCGAGGCGGCTGAAGGAAGCAATGCCGCAGGAGATACGCGCGCTGCTCGACCGCTGCGATGCACCGGACGGCGCAGATGATACCGGGTGCGATCGGGCAATCGAATATTTCTATCGCCGCCACATCCACTTGTTCGATCCGCCACCGCAAATCGCCGCCTATCGCGCCGCGCTGCCCCGCAGCTTCAGCAAGGACATCTACACATATATGTGGGGCCGGGCCGAGTTCACTGCGAGCGGCACCCTCAAGGATTATGACGGCACGCCCCTGCTCTCCCGGCTGGTTGGATCCAGATCCTTATTCGTGACGGGCGAGCATGACGAAGCGCTCCCCGAAACCGTCTCGGCCTTTGCGCGGGCGGTTCCGGGTGCACATTTCGAGGTGATCCCGGGTGCGGCGCATCTTGCGATGAACGACAATCCCGAAGCGTATCTCGCGATTCTGCGACCGTGGCTCGCCGAGCACGACGCATGACGTGGGATATGGCCAACATTATCGGCATGATGGGCAGCGTGGTGCTGGTGATCGGCTTCGCTTATTCGAATTTGGCGAAAGTCATGAACCTGTTGCTGTTCAACCTGTTGAACCTTGCCGGGGCGGCGATGCTGATCGTCAGCCTCTCAGTCCATTTCAATATCGCCTCGATGGCATTGGAGATCGTGTGGGCGGCAGTCGCCTTTTTTGGCCTGGTAAGGGCGCTCGTGTCGCGGGCTCGGGCATGATCATCGCGGTCGACGGGCCTGCTGCGTCGGGCAAGGGCACGATCGCGCGTGCGCTTGCCCAGCATTTTAACCTGCCCTTTCTCGATACCGGTCTTCTCTATCGCGCGGTCGGCATGGCGGTGCTGGAATCGGGGGGTGATCCGGCGTCAGAGCAGGACGCGCTGGAGGCGGCACGGCATCTCAGCAGCGCGCTCGATGATCCGGGTCTCAAATCGGAAGCTGCGGGCAAAGCCGCGTCGCTGGTTTCTGCGCATCCGGGGGTGCGCGCCGCCCTGCTCGAGCGGCAGCAGCGCTTCGCTGATCAAGAAGGCGGCGCGGTACTGGACGGGCGCGATATTGGCACCGTGATTGCACCGCATGCGGATGCGAAGCTGTTCGTGACCGCAACCCCGGAGGTCCGCGCCCAGCGGCGTTACGAGGAGCTCAGGCGGATGGGGCTCAAGGTCCATCTCGAGGCGGTGTTGCACGACATACGCGCACGGGATGAACGCGACTCCCATCGCTCCGCAGCACCACTGCGCATGGCCGATGATGCCGTGCTGCTAGACACGAGCGAGATGACGATCGAGCAAGCGATCGCAGCGGCCATCGAGCTGGTGGACGAACAGCCCTTTACGTCGGCAAATGACTGATTATCTTTTGAGTATAATATGATCCGCGCATTCGTTCTGACGTTTTCTCTGCTCGCATCTGCCGCCCACGCCGCCCGGCCTGCCCCGCTGCCGAAGGTTGCGATCGTCACCAGCGAAGGGACGATCACCGCTGTATTGGAAACCAAGAAGGCGCCGATCACCGCCGCCAACTTCCTGCGCTATGTCGACGCGCGCAAATTCGATGGCACGACCTTCTATCGCGCGGCGAAGAGCAAGAGCTTTCCCGGCAACGGCCTCGTCCAGGGCGGGATCGACCATAATATCCGTAACAGCTTCCTGCCGATCAAGCATGAGCCCACCACCAAGACCGGCCTGCGCCACGTCAACGGCACCTTGTCGATGGCACGCAATGAGGTCGGGTCGGCGATGGGTGATTTCTTCATTACCCTCGGCCCCGCGCCCGATCTGGATGCGCGCGGCTCCTATGCCGGCTATGCAGCCTTCGGTCATGTTCTGACGGGCATGGAAGTGGCCAAACGCATTCTAGTCAAGCCGACTTACCCGGGCGGCTGGGACGTCGACACGATCGGCCAGACGCTACGGCAGCCGGTCAAGATCATCACGGTCAGGCGGATCAACTAGCGGCCCTACATCGGGATTTCGTCACCGCGCTGGACCCGATCGATCATTTCGCGCGCATGGGTGTTTTGCGGGTTCAGTGCGAGAGAACGTCGATAGCTGGCGATAGCATCCTGAGCTCGCGCTGGTCCTCCGGTCGCATAGCCATCACCCAAGCTGTCATGGACGTTCCAGTCGTCCGGATATTCGCGCGCGTTAAACTCCCAGATGCGGATCGCATCCTCAACACGCCCCTTACGGAGCAAGGCATAGCCGATCCGGTTCAGTTCGCCGGGGTTGAAGATGTAATCCTTCGGCGCACGCGCCTTGAGCTCCCGGTAATGCGCCAAGGCAGCCGCAACGCCTCCCTTATGAAGCGGGCGCAGGATCGAAGCGGCGATTGAGCGTGGGATAGGAAGTCGATGTCCGGTCTTCCACTCCATCCAGTCGGCGACCAACTGGTTGGATATGTTCCAGCCATCCGAACCATTGGTGAGCACGATCAGACCGTCGCGCTTTGTACGGCTGACCCAGAAGAAGCTCTGCCAGCCCCGGTTGCCGCCATCATGGCCGACGCGCTCCACGCCATCGGGGAAACCCTGACCGGATGCCTGAATGGCATAGCCCAGTCCCCAACGCCCATCGGTCGCTGGCGCGGGCGAGGTCATCAGGGCGAGCGTGGCTGGCTTCAGCGCCTGCGACGATTGCTCGTTCCCGATCGACGCGAGCGCATAGCAGGCCATATCCCCGATCGTGGCGTACATGCCGGCGGCGGCAAGCTCTGCGAAACGCGGGGTTGGCGTTTCCTCACCGAGCTCATCATAGGCACGTGCCGACCGGCCGAGGACGCCCGGCGTGAGCGCAAAGCTGGCATCGGTCATCCCGAGCGGGTGCAGCACCGCGTCGCGCATATAGTCCGCGAAATGACGGCCGCTCAGCTCTTCCACGAGCAATTGCATCATGGTGTAGCCGCCGCCGGAGTAGGCCCAGCCGCTGCCGGGTGCGGCGACGAGCGTCACGGCACCCGCACCATTATCCTCGCCTGACAAAGCTCGTTCGAGCGGCGGGATCAGGTCATCTGGGCCCCAGCCGCGATAGCCGGAGACCGAAAGCCCAGCCGTGTGGCTCAGTAGGCGCCGCAACGTCACGCCGTCATTCGAGTAAGATGATGGCGGAAGATGCCAGCGCGTCAGCTTCCGGTCCACAGGATCGTCGAGCGCGATCTTTCCGTCGTCCACCAGCCGCATCGCCCCCCAGGCGGAAATCGACTTGGAGGTCGATCCGATATTGAACAGCGTGCCGGCCGTGACGGGCACGCCGTGTGCGAGATCAGCCATGCCGAAGCCCCGCGCCAGAATGACCCTGCCATTTTCGATGACCGCCACCGCAGCGCCCGGAACGGAAAGGTCTGAAAGATAAGCGGGGGTGCGCGCGATCGTTTGGCGAACGAAGGCGGCTTCGCGTGCATTGGCGGGTGCAGAGACCGTGGCGCAGGCGCCGAAGGCGGCCTTCGCAGGTAAGCCCAACATGGCAAGAAGAAGTATCGCACGACGCATATCCGCCTCCCCTTTTGGATCATGCCTCCCAAATTCGGCCCTTCCCGTCCACCTTGAACCGCAAAATTCCGGGACCGCGACTTTCCAGTTGGCCGCGTCTCCGCCGCAGCTTAAGGGGATCGCAGCCTAGCCTCCTGGAAGCCATGACCAAATCCGCCACTGACCTGATGCAGGAGATCATCGTCTCCTCCCTGATCGACGCCGTCGGGGCCCTAAGGACCGCCTCCAAGGGCGTTCCGAACGCGATGCTGCGCGACGTCCAGGCGATTGGGCCGAACACAACTTTTGGCGATCTGCCCAAGGAATTGCAGGCGAGCATCGGCGAATCCGTGCGCGCGGCGTTCAACCGGTTGCTCAAGGAAGGCTATAGCGTCTCCCCAGGCCGCCCTTCCCCGCCACCGATCCGTCCACGCCCGCAGGGGCCGAGTGGTGGTCGACCCGGCGGACCGCGCCCGCCGCAGGGACGCCCCGGTCCGCGGCCTGGCGGCGGCGATCGCAATCGGCGCCCACCCAAGCCCAAGGGCTGACGCAGCTTTTCGACCAGCATTCCCTTAAGTGAAAGGCGGGGCTCTGCGCTTGCCCGCAGCTCCGGCTTTCGCTATGTATGGCGTATCCAGCGAGCGATGCTCGCGGAGGACGGCGCGCAAAGCCTGGGAGACCCCATGCTTTTGACGCGCCCTTTTCGCATTTTTGCGGCTTGGCCCCTCCGCATGTCTCACCCAATGGATGCCGTTCGCGCATGAGGCACGGGCGGCGGTTCGGCTGAAGACCTCCGGAGACAACCGGACGGCCGGAAACAACGACGAAAAGGCTCTAACTGCTTATGGCCACCACGGCATTTCCCACCCGCGACGATTTCGCGGCGCTTCTGAACGACACGCTCGGCGGCGAAAATGAAGGCTTCGAAGGACGGGTCGTCAAGGGCACCGTCACCGGCATCGAGAACGACATGGTCGTGATCGACGTTGGGCTGAAGTCCGAAGGTCGCGTCCCGCTGCGTGAGTTCGCGCCCGCGCCCGGCCAGAAGGCCGATCTGAAGGTGGGCGACGAGGTCGAAGTCTATGTCGACCGCGTTGAGAATGCCGCCGGCGAAGCGATGCTGTCGCGCGATCGCGCGCGCCGCGAAGCCGCTTGGGACAAGCTCGAGGAAGAATTCGCCGCCGGCAATCGCGTCGATGGCGTGATCTTCGGCCGCGTGAAGGGCGGCTTCACGGTCGACCTCAACGGCGCCGTCGCCTTCCTGCCCGGCTCGCAGGTCGATATCCGTCCGGTGCGCGACGTAGGTCCGCTGATGGATATTCCGCAGCCTTTCCAGGTGCTGAAGATGGACCGCCGCCGCGGCAACATCGTCGTGTCGCGCCGCGCCGTGCTCGAAGAGACCCGCGCCGAACAGCGCACGGGCCTCATCCAGAGCCTGGCCGAGGGCCAGATCGTCGACGGCGTGGTCAAGAACATCACCGATTATGGTGCGTTCGTTGATCTGGGCGGCATCGACGGCCTGCTGCACGTCACCGACATCAGCTACAAGCGCGTCAACCATCCGTCCGAGGTGATCAACATCGGCGACACGGTGCGCGTGCAAATCATCCGCATCAACCGCGACACGCAGCGCATCAGCCTCGGCATGAAGCAGCTCGAGAGCGATCCGTGGGAAGGTGCAGCCGCCAAGTACCCGATCGGCGGCAAGTTCACCGGCCGCGTCACGAACATCACCGAATATGGTGCGTTCGTCGAACTCGAGCCGGGCATCGAGGGCCTGGTCCACGTCTCCGAAATGAGCTGGACCAAGAAGAACGTCCATCCGGGCAAGATCGTCTCCACGAGCCAGGAAGTCGACGTCATCATCCTCGAGGTCGACGAAGAGAAGCGTCGCATCAGCCTTGGCCTCAAGCAGGCGCAGGCTAATCCTTGGGAGAAGTTCGCGGAAGCTCACCCCGTCGGCTCGACCGTCGAGGGCGAAGTCAAGAATGCGACCGAGTTCGGCCTGTTCATCGGCCTGGATGGCGAGATCGACGGCATGGTGCACATGTCCGACATCGCCTGGGGCGTGTCGGGCGAGGAAGCACTGGCGCTCCATCACAAGGGTGAGATGGTCAAGGCGCAGGTGCTCGACATCGATCCTGAGAAGGAGCGCATCAGCCTCGGCATCAAGCAGCTCGAGCGCGGCGGCGTGTCCACCGGCGCTACGGCTTCGGCGGGCGGCGTGAGCAAGGGCGCGACCGTTACGGTCACCGTGCTCTCCTCCAACGACGGCGGTCTGGACGTCCAGGTCGGCGACGATGGTGTGGTCGGCTTCATCAAGCGTAGCGATCTCGGCCGCGACCGGGACGAGCAGCGTCCGGAGCGTTTCCAGCCCGGCCAGAAGCTCGACGCCATGGTGACGGGCTTCGATCGTTCGAAGAAGCCCACTTTCTCAGTCAAGGCACTGCAGCTGGCCGAAGAGAAGCAGGCGGTCGCGCAGTACGGCTCGTCCGATTCGGGCGCGTCGCTGGGCGACATCCTCGGCGCGGCACTCAAGGCGCGCGACGAAGCCTAAGGGGGCTTGCGGTTTAGGGCCGGGACGGGCACATCCCGTCTCGGCCCTTTATCGTTCGATCAGATTGATCTGCGTGCGTTTTCATTCCATGAAGGTGTGAAGCGCAGATCAAGTCTTCTTGGGGGGCAAGAAGGCAGTATTTGAACTGCCTAACGAGGGGGTGGCTTTCAGTGATCAGGTCCGAACTCATCGCTCTCGTGCACAAGGACCAGCCGGGCCTTTCCCCGCGCGAGGTAGAGCAGATCGTGGCGTGCATTTTCGACGCCATTTCCAAGCGTCTTGCAGAGGGTGGTCGCGTCGAGTTGCGCGGCTTCGGCACCTTCACCACACGCGCCCGTGACGGTCGCGTCGGCCGTAATCCGCGTACGGGCGAGGCGGTGGACGTGCAGCCCAAGCGTGTTCCATATTTCAAGCCGGGCAAAGAAATGCGTCACCGCCTGAACGTGTGACGTTCAGGGCCTAGCATTTACGCTGCCCCTGCGGCTAAGCCCGCGCACGTGCGGACGTGGCGAAATGGTAGACGCAGAGGACTTAAAATCCTTTTCCCGTAGGGAGTGCGGGTTCGAGTCCCGCCGTCCGCACCACCTCTCTACCGTCAGCGATTGAGCGCAACGATCAGCCCGAAAGGGCGATCCTTTCGATGACCAAGAAGATTTTCCTGTCGGACGCCCCAGCGGCAAGCTGAAGCACGGCGTCCGCTGACTTGTTCGGTCTGCCGGCGGCCGCTTAAGATCGTGCAATGCGCAGTCTCATCCCCGGCATATTGTTGGTGACGGCGCTCGCCGGGTGCCACCACGGCAGCGGCTCGGGTCCGGTTGCGGTAAGTGTGATCGGCGACCGGGGTGATGCTGCCCAGATCGCGCAAGCGACCCAAGAAGGGCTGGTGCGCCTCGACCGCGAAGGACAGGTTATCCCGGGCGCCGCAGCGCGATGGGCAATCCTGGATGATGGCGTGGATTACATCTTCCGGATCGATGACGCTGCGGGTCTGTCGGCGCAGAAGATCGCGAGGCAATTGCGCGAGGCGCTGCGGCGGCATCGAGGTAACCCTTATTTCACTGCACTCGCTGCCGTAGAAACTATCGAGGCGGTTACCGGGACGGTGATAGAGATGCGGTTGTCGGCGCCACAGACCGATTTGCTGCCGCTCCTGGCGCAACCCGAATTCGCGGTCGGGGCGCCTGCCCCGCTCAGACCCGGCGCTCGCGCAGCCGGCGGCCTTTTGCTTGACCAGAGCCACCGCTACGGACCCGCCACGCCGATCCTGCTACGCGAGGAACGGGCCGGCCGTGCCGTGGCACGCTTCCAGAGCGGTGAATCCGCGCTCGTGCTGGGCGGCACCTTCGCTAATCTCGGCGTCGCACGCGCTGCGCAGCTACCGCGCAGGGCGCTTCGCTTCGATCCAGCCAGCGGCCTATTCGGCTTCGCGATCCGCAACGCCCGGCTATCGACATCGGTCCGCACCACCTTATCGCTGGCGATCGATCGCGATCGCATCACAGCCGCCATAGGAGCGCCCCGCCAGGCCAAGGCGACCACGATCGCAGGTTCGGCGATCGAGCCGCCCCTGGCGGAGCGCCGCGGGAGCGCGCTGGCTCTGCTGGCGGGCAGAAAAGCGCATATCCGCGTCGCCATGCCTAGCGGCCCTGGTGCGCGCCTCCTGTTTGCACTGGCCGCCCAGGATTGGAATAAGATCGGCATTACCGCCGAAATGGTTCGCGCGGACGCTCGTGATGCCGATCTGGTGCTGGTCGATCAGGTCGCGCCGGCCGGCACCCTTGCAGCGCTCGCCTGCGCACTCAGCGCGGGCTGTGATCCAGGCGACCGCCTGGCTCTAATCAACCCACCCTTCATTCCGATCACCACGCCGATACGCTGGTCGCTGGTCGCGCCGACGCTCGACCTTTTCACCGAAAATGCGCTGTCCGCGCACCCGCTCGACCAACTCCGCTCGAGGCGTTGAGCGGAACAAAGTGACAGGCCCGGGCGTGATTCCACCTATGGACAGTACGGGCCCCCACCCCCGCCCCTATCACCCGATGGCTGATCGCATCCCGAGCCTGGGCCGCGATCCGCAATCGGTGCGCAAGCGCGTTGAGGCCATGGAGGCCTTGCTCGAACGCATGTTCATGATCCCGGGAATCAAACGTCAGGTTGGACTCGACGTGATCCTTGATGCGCTTCCGGTCGCAGGTGACGTAATCGGGGCCGCACTTGGCGGCTGGCTGGTGTGGGAGGCGCGTAATCTCGGCATGTCGAAATGGCAGATGGCGCGGATGATGGGCAATGTCGGGATCGATTTCCTGCTCGGCGCCATCCCCTTCGTAGGCGCGATTCCGGACTTCCTGTTCCGGTCCAACAGCCGCAATCTTAAAATCATTCGGCGCCACCTGGACAAGCATCACCCCTCGACGGTGACACTGGAGCGGTAGAAAGCGGCTTAAAGCCTGATCCGCATCGTCCGACCCGATCGTGCTGGCGCGGCACAGCGCGCAGGCCGGAAAGCGGTATCGAGGCACAGCCACACTTCCTGAAGCCAACCCCGCTCATCTAGATTGAGCCTAACATTCTCCGCCGTCATGCCTGGATTGAGAGCAGCGAAAGCCTCGGCAAATCGGCCTTCGGTGAGCGGTGCGCGCGCGAGCTTCGCCATGTGCGGAAAACGCAGGCTGCGGAATAACCTGTTCGACTGATCGAAATAGCTGTCGGGCGTCGCGCCGGCGATGCAGGTGCCATGCTTTGCCCATTCGTGCTGCAGCAATTGTGCCGAGGGTGTCGCACAATAATGCTCAACGATGGTCCTTCGGGGAAGGACCGCCGCCGCTGCGCACCATTGCGGCCAGCTTCCGCCTTCCCCATCGGGCCAAAGGCCGTGCAGCACGAAACGCGCCCCGATATTTGACCCACAGGAGAAGGATTCGGCTCCGCGGACCGCGCGATGGCAATGCTGAGGCGTCCATATAAGCGCGAGTGTATAGCTCATGATCGGCATGACACGCGGGGGCTGATCGGCCGGCGGCAGCTCGACATGCGGCGTACGCAGCTTAGATGGGACCGAGCAGCGCGGAGCCGCCGCTACGGCACTTACACCGAACGTCGCTCCGAGCAAAAGGGCGAGCAGCGGGCGGATCATAGCGCTGCGAAATCAAGCCCAATATCGGCAGCCGGGGCGGACTGGGTCAGCCGCCCCACCGAAATGTAATCCACGCCCGTTTCGGCGATCGTGCGAATCGTATCGAGCCGAACCCCGCCCGACGCTTCTGTTGGCACGCGTCCGCCCACCAATGCGACCGCCTCACGCAACGTGGATAGCGCCATATTGTCAAGCAGCAGCCACGTCGCTCCTGCGGCAAGCGCAGGCTCGATCTGATCGATCCGGTCTACCTCGACGATGATCCTTTCGATCCCGGCATCCACCGCCCGGCGCACCGCTGCCTCGATCCCGCCCGCGACGGCGACGTGATTGTCCTTGATCATCGCCGCATCCCACAACCCCATGCGGTGATTGCGCGCTCCACCCATTCGCGTGGCATATTTCTCCAGCCGTCGCAGGCCGGGGATGGTCTTGCGCGTGTCGAGCAGGGTCGCACCCGTCTCGGCGATCGCATCGACATAGGATCGAGTGAGCGTGGCGATGCCTGCCAGATGCTGCACCGTATTGAGTGCGGAGCGTTCAGCGGTCAGCAGCGCACGTGCCTTACCCTGGACTCGCAACAGGGCGGTGCCCGGCTGAACCAGCTCACCGTCTGCTGCGAGCAATTCGATCTGCGCCTGCGGATCGAGATGAGCAAAAAAGGCGGCCGCAAGTTCGATACCGGCGACCACGATGGCGTCGCGGCTAGCCATCATGCCGGCAAAACGCGCTTCGGCCGGAATCACCGCCGTCGAAGTGATGTCGCCGAGCGCACCGAGATCCTCGGCAAGCGTGGCAGCGACAAAGGCGTCCCGATCAAATCCGTCAAGCTGGAAGGTCATCAATGAATCCGATTGGTCAGCATGTGACAGGGCCAATGCGCCGACGGCCAGGACTGCTGAGGACGCCCGCCCAGTTCACCATCATCGCCCTTACTGCCATTCTTCGCCCCAGCTTAATTTGGACTGCGGCTGGGCCGCCGTTGGCAAAGCCCAGCCAGCACCACGGCCACCGCATCGAATCGCTCGGCCGGGGGCGAGCCGGGCTTATTACACTGGCGCTTGGAGACCAATGCCGCGAGGCATTTTCCCGCGAGGCCATGGCAATTTAACTCGACGATCTTATTCGCATCGACTCGGCTCACTCAAGTTTTCGTCGCCGGATAAATTGCGCACCTAGCCCTTAAGGATATTCGGTCTATTGTCGTTACTAACAAGGACCAATCCGGTCACTGCACGAGGCGCATGAAGGGCATTCAACGCTCATGAGCGGCAAATCCTCAGTGGAGATCGCCAATCCGGCTGGCGATCCCGCCGATCTCCGTGCGTATTTCCGCTGGACCTTCAAGGGTACGGCGTTCCCGTGCCGCGCGGGCAAGAAAGAGTTCGAGATCCGACTTAAGGATCTATCACGTGGCGGTGCCTGCGGGTTGGTCGACGAACCAATGGTGGTAGGCGACTATTTCTTTCTTCAACTCGATGATCGTCACACCGTCGAAGCGCAGGTCTGCTGGGTCCGCCGCGTGATGATCGGTGTGCGATTCAACCAGACGCTCAGCGCGACCTTCGTGACCGGCCTGCATGAGCGAGCTTCCAAGCAGGATGCGGCCGAGGAGGACGATTACCTGCTCGCAATTCGTCCGCGCAAGGCTGCGGGACGATCCAGGAACTGAGCCAGATTCGCCCCGCCTCGGCTTCGGCCTGAAGCATCCGCAGGTTGGTGTTTGGCGAACGTCGCGGGCTTTGACTGCATCAACCTCGCTGCGGACCGAGGTCTCCCCTGCCCACCGTAGCGCTCGCCATTTCCAGCATACGATCGAGCGGACGCTTAGCCGCGATGCGCAATTTCTCGCCCATCTCGATGCGCGGCGTGAGATCGCGCAGCGCGAGATAGAGCTTCTCGATCGAGTTCATCGCCATATACGGGCACATATTGCAGTTGCAGTTCCCGTCCGCGCCGGGAGCGCCGATGAATTTCTTATGCGGCGCGGCCTTCTCCATCTGATGGATGATGTGCGGCTCGGTCGCGACGATGATCGTTTCGGCGGGCGAGGTCAAAGCGAATTCCAGGATCGCGCGGGTCGAACCCACTTGATCCGCATGATCGAGGATATAGGCCGGGCATTCCGGATGCGCCGCAACTGGCGCGCCGGGATGTTGCGCCTTCAGCTTCAACAGCTCGGTTTCGCTGAACGCCTCATGCACGATGCAGGCACCTGGCCAAAGCAGCATGTCACGCCCCGTCTTGCGGTTGAAATAGGCGCCCAGATTCTTGTCGGGCGCGAAGATGATCTTCTGATCTATCGGAATCTGCGACAGGATTTTCTCCGCCGAGGAGGAGGTAACGATGATGTCGGAGTGCGCCTTCACGGCGGCCGAGCAATTGATGTAGGTAATCGCGATATGATCGGGATGCGCCGCACGGAAGCGCGCAAACTGCTCCGGGGGGCAGCTATCCTCCAGACTACACCCGGCAGCCATGTCGGGCAGCACCACGGTTTTCTGCGGCGACAATATCTTCGCCACTTCCGCCATGAAGCGCACGCCGCAAAAGGCGATCACGTCCGCGTTGGTCTCAGCCGCCTTCTTTGAGAGATCGAGGCTATCGCCCACGAAATCGGCCAAGTCCTGAATTTCCGGAACCTGATAATAATGGGCCAGGATAACCGCGTTGCGCTCCTTGCGGAGGCGGTCGATCTCGGCGCGCAGATCCAGTCCGGCGAGGCTTTGCGTGGGAGCGTTCATGATAGGCCAGATAGTGCGGCTTTGCGATTTGTCGAAGGGGCGGATGAAGAAAAGCTACGGCCTATTTGTCATATGGAAGCTTGCCTTGGCGCCTTATGCGGCTAAGCGACACCAAAAGAGCCGGGAGGGATGAAAATGGTTTTCAAAAGTGCGATGGCCATAGCGACGGGGATGCTGTTGGCGAGCAGCGCGCTCGCCGCGCCTTTGGCAGCCGTCGACCGCAATGGTGCGGTGGTCGCTGTCGAGCCTTACGCTCCCAACATCGTCCGCGTCACGATCGCGCTCGACCACGATCTCGCAGACGCTGCGCCCGGTTACGGCATCTCGGCCAAGAGCAATGCGAACGGCTGGACTCACAGCAAGACCGCTGCGGGCGACAATTTCACCTCCGGTGCCGTAAACCTGACGGTGAATGCGCAGCCCTGGCCAAGTGCACCGAGCCAGATGGCGCGTTACTTCGCATCGTCGATTCCCTCGGTCAGCATCGACATCAAGGGTGCCGACGGCAAGCCGATCCTGACGATGGGCGGTTGGGACATGGTTCCCCACGACGTCGCAGGTGAACATACGTTCGCGGTCAGCGCCAATTTCTCAGTCACGCCCGGTGAGCATTTTTATGGGCTGGGGCAGAACCAGGAAGGCAATCTGGATCTGCGCGGCCATACGATCGACTGCCAGCATTATTATGACGCGCCAGCAGGCGAACAAGTGTGCGTGCCGGTCCTGGTCAGTTCGCGTAATTACATGATCGTGTGGGACAATCCGTCGCGGACCACCGTCTCGCCTGGCCTCTTCAACAGGACCCAGTTCCAGTCGGAAGTCGGCGAGCGGGTTTCCTTCTTCGTCATCACCGGAAGCAACAGCGACGATCTGTACAAGGGCTATCGTCTGCTGACCGGCGTCACGCCCCTGCCGCCCAAGGCCGCCTTCGGTCTGATCCAGAGTAAGGCGCGCTACGAAACCCAGGCTGAGCTGATGAACATCGCGAAGGGCTATCGCGACCGCGGCTATCCGCTCGATGTCATGGTGCTCGACTGGTTCTACTGGACGCGGATGGGCCAGATCGACATCGACCGCACCTACTTCCCGGACCCGAGCGCCATGAACAAGCAGCTCCACGATTGGGGCATGCACAGCATCATCTCGGTCTGGCCGCGTTTCGAGCGCGAGAGCCGCTATTATAATTATCTCGCCGCCAAGGGCTGGCTGCTCAAGGACAAGGACGGCAAGGTCGTCGATGGGCTGGCGGTGCGAAGCGACCGGGCCGGTGCGCTGATCGACAGCACCAATCCCGACGCACGCCAGTGGTTCTGGGGCAAGATCCGCGACAATATTTTGAGCCAGGGCTTCGACTGGACCTGGCTCGACGAGACCGAACCCGATCTGGTGCCGGACGGCAATTTCTATTCGATCGGCTCGGGCAACCGCTATCATAACGTCTTTCCCCTGTTGCACACGGGCGGCGTAGCGGAAGGCGCGGCCAAGGAGCGGCCGAATGTTCGCAACCTGATCCTGGCGCGCGCGGCCTATCTCGGCACGCAAGCGAGCGGCTCGATCTTCTGGACGTCGGACGTCCAGTCGAGCTGGGAGGCGCTCAAGCGCCAGGTCCCGGCCAATCTCAACATGGCGGCCAGCGGTATCGCCTACACCAGCAGCGACACGGGCGGCTGGCAGTGGCCGAGCGGCCCCAAGGCGCAATATCCCGTGCTGGTCGATCCGGCCGGCGCGACCGCCATGGCGCCCAATTATACCGATTATCCGGAGCTGTTCGTGCGCTGGTTCCAGCTCAACACGTTCACCCCGACCCTGCGAATCCACGGCCAGCGTCCGGCGACTGCGATTTGGGAATATGGCAAGGCGGCCGAGCCGATCCTCGCCCAGTTCCTGCGGCTGCGCTACGAGTTGATGCCCTACCTCTACTCGCTCGGCCACTTCACCTATGAGACGGGCGCACCCTTCATGCGTGCCTTGTTTATGGACTTCCCGAACGATCCCAACGTTGCAGGTCTGACCGACGAATATATGTTCGGCCCCGCTTTCCTCGTCGCGCCCGTCACCGAGCAAGGCCAAACCAGCCGGAAAGTCTATCTGCCAGCCGGCAGCGATTGGTATGACTGGTGGACCAACCGTAAAATCGGTGGTGGCCAATGGATCGAGGCAGCCGCCCCGATCGACAAGATCCCCCTGTTCGTCCGCGCTGGATCGATTGTGCCGTTGGGAGCGCAAGTCCCGAACACCGCCGCCAAGCAGGCGCTAAGCGAGATCCGCGTCTTCCCCGGCCGTGACGCCAGCTTCACGCTGTATGACGATGACGGCGTGACCAACGCCTATAAGAAGGATGGCGGCAAATCGTCGACGCTCCGTTGGGATGAAGGCGCTAAGAAGCTTACCGCCGGCGGCGCACTGCCGACCGGCCAAGCGGTTGCGCCACTTACCAAGGTCGTCGGAGCGCAGTGACGCACATAATCGGTCTTTCGGGCAGTCTCCGCCGTCATAGCTTTAACAGCGGTTTGCTGCGGGCCGCGGCGGAGGCAATGCCCGAAGGGTCGACGCTGGAGATCGGCTCGATCGCCGAAATCCCTCTCTACAATGGGGATCTCGAGGCGGCGGATTTCCCTGCCGCCGTCACGAGGCTGAAGGATCGGATTGCGGCGGCCGATGGGCTGCTGCTGGTTACGCCCGAATATAACAACAGCATTCCGGGCGTGTTCAAGAATGCGATCGACTGGCTCAGCCGGCCAAGCAGCGATGCGGCCCGTGTGTTCGGCGGCAAACCGGTGGGCGTCATCGGCACCTCACCGGGCCGCTTCGGCACGTTGCTCAGCCAAACGGCATGGCTGCAGGTTCTGAGAACGCTTGGTGCGGAGCATTGGAATGGCGGTCGATTGGTCGTCTCGAGCGCCGGCACGCTATTCGATGCAGAGGGCAATCTCACCGATTTCGAGACCCGCGAGCGGCTCAGCAACTATTTGACGGGGTTCGTCGCACACATCGGCAGCGCTTGACGCGAGCAAGACGATCGCCGCTATGTTTGGAAAGCCGAACAAGGAAGCGGAGGACGGCATGCGCAAATTCCTTTTGGCCTGCACGATGGCGAGCTCAGCCGCCTGCGCACAGACACCACAGGTAGTCGCGAATGTCGGTTTCGTCGGGTCCGAATGCGTACGTTACGATGCCGCCGCCGACCGCTACATAGTCTCCAACCTCAACGGATCGAACCCCGGGTTCGTATCCTTGATCGCTCCGGATGGATCGGTTGCGAAGCTCAAATGGATCGACGGCGCGGCAACCGGTCTGGCCGATCCGCTCGGCCTCTTCATTGCGGATGACAAGGTTTACCTTGCCGACGTGGATACGATCCGCATCTACGATCGACAGACCGGTGCGCCGGTCCGCGTCATTCCCGTTCCCGGGGCACAGCGGCTCAACGATCTTGCGGTCGCGCGCGACGGAACGCTCTATGTGACGGACTCGGCTAAACCGGATCAGCCGGGGGCACTCTACCGCATCTCGGCGAATGGCAAGGTCACGGAGTGGGTGGCACGCAACGACGCGCTGGAAAAGCCAAACGGCATCGCGATAATGCCGGACGGCACGATCGTGCATGGCGGACGCGGTGTGAATCTGGTCTTTCGCAACAGTTCTGGGCAAATCCTGCGTGAGCGTTCGCTGCCCACCGGGCGGATCGACGGCATCGTCGCGCTGCCCGATGGCGGATTGCTGGTCGCGAGCCAGGACGGCCATGCCGTATATCATGTCGCGCCTGACAATGGGCCTATCACACAAGTGGCCAAGGACATCGAGGTGCCCGCCGCGATCGGCTATGACAGCAAGCGGAACCGCCTGATCGTGCCGCAGATCAGGGCTGCGTCTCTGACGTTTGTCGATCTGCCCCGGTGAAGATTAGGATGCTCCGGGCTGCTCCGACCGTCATTCGCCCCTGAACTTCGCCGTCACTGCCGCCTCGATCCCAGCGGCTTTGAGGGGCATTGAGAAGCTCCGTTCCACGGCATTCCGCGCCGCGTCACGGCCTAGACGCATCAGCAGGGGATCCTTCGCCTGGCGCATCAGCTCAGCCTCCCCAGCCGCCTTGTTCGCCGCGTCCAGGGTTGTGCCAATGTCGGTCAGCGCCATCAGTACCCCGCCCTCCCCATAAGTCTGGATGCGCTGCAGATCGACCTGCGGGGTCGAAATGCGGAGTGGTGGCAACGTTACCGTTAGGGTGTGGGTGGCAGCATCCCACGATAGATCGCGCTGCTGGAGTGCGGCCAGATCGAGTTCGTAGCGAACCAGCCCCGGCATGATCACGGTTTTCTTTGCCGATAGACCGAAGCGATGCTGTTCGGAGGTAACGACCGCGACGAAGCGCGCGACGAAGGGCACCAACACCGCCTGCTCACGCACCGCCTGCAGGCTGGCGGAGGCGACCGTGACTGGATCGGGATTAAGCTCCTTCTTCAGCTTCCAGCCGAGCGTCAAAATGATGACCGCGGCGGCGACCACCACCAACACCAGTGCGCTCACAAATTTGGCGACTGGTCGAATCACGCCGCGATCGCCCAATTGTCGCCGTCCCGCCAAACCCGGTCCCGAGCCTCCAGATCGATCAGATGCGCTAATACCGAACGGCCGGCGGCGCCGTGGAGGCGCGGGTCGATGCCGCGATACATGGCGGCGACCATCATAGGGATTGGCTGCGGCTCCCGTTCTAGCAAGTCCAGGATCTGGCGCTCGCGCGACCGACGATGCGCCGCCACCGCGCGGACGAAGCGCCGTGGCTCGCGCACCGGATCGCCATGCGCGGGATAATAGATGCGGTCATCGCGCTCGATCAGTTTATCGAGGCTGGCCATATAGGCGGCCATGTCACCGTCCGGTGGGCT
>Ga0207647_10000496_pt1 | contig 31496 bp, 28 predicted proteins | sample KBSCornC2_FD_184295 | JGI IMG/M metagenome (GOLD analysis project Ga0207647, IMG submission 184295) | Corn rhizosphere microbial communities from Kellogg Biological Station, Michigan, USA - C2 (SPAdes) (version 2) | ecosystem: Host-associated > Plants > Roots > Rhizosphere ... | reverse complement strand
CGGTTTCAAATACAACCCCCCGCATGGGGGACCTGCCGATTCCGACGTCACCGGCTGGATCGAGCGCAAGGCGAATGCCTATCTCGAGCAGGGCCTGGTAGGGGTTCAACGAATTCCCTATCAACGCGCGCTTCGGGCGGCCTGCGTCCATCACTACGATTATCTTGGGCCTTACGTAGCAGACCTCGGCGATGTCCTGGACATGGAAGCGATCCGAGCTTCGGGCGTGACGATAGGCATTGATCCGCTGGGGGGAGCGGGTGTGCATTTTTGGCAACCGATCGTCGATCGCTATGGTCTCGCCGCAGCCATCGTCAGCGACATCGTCGATCCCTCGTTCCGCTTCATGACCGCCGATTGGGATGGAAAAGTTCGCATGGACTGTTCCTCTCCCTATGCGATGGCGCGCCTGATTGCCATGAGCGGCAAATTTGACGTCGCGTTTGCCAACGATACCGATGCCGATCGTCATGGGATCGTCACCCGCTCGAAGGGTCTGATGAATCCCAACCATTATCTGGCGACATCCATCTTCTATCTATTCGGCCACCGGCCTGGCTGGAGGTCTGATAGCGCCATCGGCAAGACCGCCGTCAGCAGCGCAATCATCGATCGCGTCGCTGGTAAACTGTCTCGCAAAGTCGTTGAAACGCCCGTCGGATTCAAATGGTTTGTTGAAGGCCTGAGTGAGGGCTCATTTGGCTTTGCCGGAGAAGAGAGCGCCGGCGCCTCTTTTCTGCGTCGCGACGGGTCGGCGTGGACCACTGACAAGGATGGCATCATTCTCGGGCTTCTGGCCGCCGAAATAACCGCCCGTAGCGGTCGCGACCCGAGCCAGATATTTGACGGGCTGACCGATGAGCTTGGATTGCCGTTCTATGAACGGATCGATGCGCCTGCGACCGGGCAACAGAAAAACGTGCTGAAAAACCTGTCTCCGGATCAGCTCGGCATGAAAGAACTGGCCGGCGAGCCGATCCGTGCGACTCTGACGGCCGCACCCGGGAACAATCAGTCTATTGGTGGCATCAAGGTGGTGACGGATAATGGCTGGTTCGCCGCGCGTCCCTCCGGTACCGAGGACGTTTACAAGATCTATGCCGAGAGTTTCCGCAGCGAGCAGCACTTGAAACAGATTCAATCGGAAGCGCAGCAAAATTTGAGCGCGCTGTTTGCCAGGGGCGGGTAGGGATCCCAGCTAGCACCGTGCATTTGGCGGGCCTGCACCACCTGCCGCGATTCTTTCAGGCCCATCAAATGGAAAGCGGTACTACAATCATAGAGTTGCTAGCGCCGAGAACTTTCCGAAGTTCGTGTGAGAAATCGCAGCGATGGTTCACGAACTTCGGAAAGTTGGCACTAGGGGGAAGCTACGCGCCGATAGAGGGTGTTGTAGCAGGCTGCCGAGCCCGCCCAGCTGAACGTCTTGGCCATGGCGCTTCGGCGCATCGAGTTCAGGCGCTCCTTCGAGGTAAAGGTTGCGAACGCCCGCCGCACTCCACCCAAAAAAGATTCAGCGGAAGGCTGACTAAACAGGAAACCGGTTTCCCCATCGACGATGGTTTCGGCGAGGCCCCCGGTTTGATGACCGATGGGCAGCGATCCAAACCGTTGCGCATACATCTGGCTGAGACCACAGGGCTCGAAGCGCGACGGCATTAAAGTAAAGTCACTGCCAGCAAAAATGCGCCGTGCCTGGCCATCATTGAAGCCGATGGCGACACCTATCGCGTCGGGCCTGCGGCGGTGGGCTTCGATCAACGCCTGCTCGATCTCGGGTTCGCCGCTGCCGGTGACGACGATCTGACCACCCGAACCGACGATTTCATCGGCCGCCGACAATACCAGGTCAATTCCCTTTTGATGCACTAGCCTTGCCACAAGTCCGAAGATCGGACCACGCGATAGAGCGAGGCCGAACTGCTGACGCACATAATCGGCATTCGCCCGCTTGCCGTCCCAGTCGCCGGCGCTGAAAGGTTGTGCGAGCTGTGGGCAGAGCTTCGGGTCCCAGCTTTCGTCGATACCGTTCAATATCCCGGTCAGTTCGGCCGCGTCCGCGCGCCGACGTAGCAGACCTTCAAGTCCGCAGCCCAGTTCGTGGGTGGTAATTTCCCGAGCGTAGGTTTCGCTCACCGTCGTCAGATGCGAGGCGTAGACAAGTCCCCCCTTCAGGAACGAAAGCTTGTCGTAAAATTCGAGACCATCGATGTGGAAGGAATCTTCAGGGGCGCCGATACGTCGTAAGGAGTCCTTCGGAAACAAGCCTTGGTACGCCAGGTTGTGAATGGTCAGGATGCTCGGCACACCGATCTGGTTCCAGGCCAAATAGGCGGGCACCAAGGCGGCTTGCCAATCATTGGCATGGACGAGGTCAGCGGCCCAGTTCTTGTCGAGCTTGCCGGCGGCCAATTGCGCGGCGGCGGAGGCAAATCGTCCGAAACGAATGTCGTTATCGGGCCAGTCCTGACCCGCTTCGTCGCCGTACGGATTACCGGGGCGGTCGTAGAGCTCGGGGCAGATCAGGACATAGACCGGCAGTCCGTCCTTGGTGGCCGCGAGTCCGAGATCGCAGGCCGGCATTTCAGCCATCGCCTCGCAGCGCCCGACGACCTCCACATGCAGGAACTGTTCGAGAATATCCCGGTATCCAGGTAACAGGATTCTGACGTCGGTCCAAAGCCTCAGAGCTCGGGGCAGCGCGGCGGAAACAGCGGCAAGCCCCCCGACGCGAACGAAGTCGTCCATCTCTGTGGTAACGAACAAGACTCTCAAGTAACGCCCTCGCTGCAGCGCTAACTCGTATAATGCAAGATTAGTTCCAGTCGCATTAAACAGCGGCGCGTCGCCGGCGTTCCTACGATCAAGCTCCGCAATTTCAGCCCGCGATCGAACTGCTACCGGCCTTTAAATCGAGGTTGCCGCTTTTCCATGAAGGCCTGACGACCTTCCCGGAAGTCGTCACTGTTCATGCAGGCGTCGCCAATGTCCCTGATGGCATTCATGTCGCGCTGATCTGGGTCTTTCAGGATTTCGGCGATGGTAAGCTTGGCGGCCGTGATAGCGAGCGGCGCATTGTGGGCCATGGTGCGGGCCAGTTCGGACGTTTCTTCCCATAATTCGGCGTCGGGAATGACCCGGTCCACGAGGCCAATCCGAAGTGCCTCGGCTGCGTCGATGCGCATGCCGGTATACAGCAACAAGCGCGCCCAGGAGGGGCCCACCAACGAAACCAGGTGCCGCAAGCCGTCATACCCGTAGGCGATCCCCAATTTGGCGGCGGGAATGCCGAACTGACTATTCGCGGCCGCGATGCGAATATCCGTCAGCATCGCGACTTGCATTCCGCCGCCGAGGCAAAAGCCGCGGATGCAGGCGATCGTTGGTTTCGGAAAATTCGCCAGCAGCGCCCGCTGTTCTTCGCTGCGTTTTGAATAAGCATCGGAAGCCTCGGCATTGTGCCGGGCCTGTTCGAACTGGCTGATGTCCGCGCCGGAGACAAAGGCCTTGTCCCCTGCGCCAGTCAGGATCACCACCCGCACCTCGTGATCATCGCGTAGCTCGGTCAACGCGCTGCCAAGACCGTCCCACATGTCGAGCGACACGGCGTTTCGCTTTGCGGGGTTGTTGAAGGTGACGACCCCGACGCCGTCTGAGACCTGTTTCAGGATCTTGCCTTCAGCATAGGACCTCTGGGGAGCGGAGGCGGTGGTGGGCATATTCGGACTTTCGGGAGGGCTGAGAGACTTTCATCGGCGAAGTGATTGCGAAGGCTGTGGGCGTGCAGCTTAATGCATCGTGTCGCGGCTGGGAATCTGCCCGCCGGATATGCCCCCCTTTACTTTTTCGCGTATCTTGCCGGGAAGGGGCAGATGCGGAGATCCAATGAGGGCTCAAAAAATAATGGCGGCTTTCAGCCGCCGCAGAGATATTCAACAAGTTCTTTATTCAGGATTGGCCGAATGGGTTCCTGACGTTTGAAGCCGGTTTTTAATCTTCGGCTGCAGCGATGGACTCCATCAAGGTGACGAGCTGCCTTTGCACGCCTTGATCCTTGATCCTGCTATAGGCTCGCAGCAACCGCAGGCTGAATGCGCTGTCCAGGAACAGCAGGCTCTCAACCTCACGGGCCTTGTTGTCGCCGTCATAGAAAAAGGTGACGGGAACGTCGAGCGCCGTAGCGATCTGCTGCAATCGTGCGGCACCGACCCGGTTTACGCCTTTCTCGTATTTCTGCACCTGCTGAAAACTCACGCCGAGCTGTTCGCCAAGCTCGGCCTGAGAAACCCGCTGCTCAACCCGACGCAGCCGGATCCGCTTTCCCAATTCAATGTCGGATTTTCCAGCGCTGCGTTGCTTCATCTTCTTTGCCACCGATTTGTTCATCTTGAACTCGCTACTCCTGTTTCGGAATTCCAAGGGGCGGGTCGAGGGGATTCTCTTATTATACCCATTTGAATTCCCGTGGATGGATGAATTCGTCATCAAAGCAGGGGAATTTTTGTGAATCAAAAGAATCGACAATCCAGTCGATCATCTGTGCTACCCGGGGGGCGGAGCGGGAGGGTCGATCGCAGGACAGCCAGATATCCTTCGGCTGTCGCAACTCGATCTCAAGTGGCAGGATCTTATCATTCCATATTCCCGCACAGGTTGGCAGGATACCAATACCGGTGCCGGCCACAACCGCGAGATAGCTGGCGCTACCGATGTTGGTTTTGATGATCGACGGATCGGCAGGGGTGTGGCGGGTAAGCCAGCTTTCAAAATCCGTAACTTCCATGCCCCTGTCGGCAGCCTGCAGGACGATGCGATGTTCGGATAATTCTTTTGGCTCGGTGGGAGCGCCGAAGGCCGCAATATAGGCTTTGCTGGCATAGAACATCGAATGAAGCCGCCCGAGCCGCGTCGTCTGCGCAGCGTCCGCGGGCTGCGACAGATGAATAGCGATGTCCGCCTTGAGGCGGTCCGCTGGGCCAAGCGCGGCATACTGAAGATCGACCTGAATATTGGGAAACAACTCCTGAAACTCGATCAGCCGGGGCGCCAGCCAGAAGGTGCCGAGCATTTCATCCACCGCCACCCTGATTGCGCCGGACATTTCTCTGGCGAGCGAACGTCCAACCCGCAGCATCTCCCCAGCGGCTGATTCCATTCGTTCGGCAGCTAAGACGACTGCGCGTGCATTTTCGTCGATCAGGCGAGTCCCGTGAGCGTCGCGGGTGACCAGCTGTGCGCCGATCTGCCCTTCGAATTCGTCGATCCTTCGACGGACCGAATTGATGGACATGCCCAGCCGATCAGCCGCCGAACGGAAACTTCCGCGGCGGACGACCTCCAGGAGTATCCGCGCCGAATTCCAATCTTCGAGGCCATTCGATCTGGTCAGGGGGTGTTCATCTGGTGGAACGCCCCTCTCCGGCGGAAGGCACATACACGACCCTTTCGATCTCCTAATCTTGGCAGAATTCTGCGGAAATCACAACCTTCGCGAGCTTTATGGTTGTTTTTGCACCGTTCGGTAGATGTCCCTGATTTGAGGTGCGGCTGGCGGCCGTGCAGACGTTAAGGAGAGCTTGGTATGAAATTGCGGACCAATGGGCGTTCGAAGCCCTTTTTAGCCTCATCGCTGACGGAGGCTGCGCTGGTGGCGCGATCCGAGAAGCAGCTGCGAACCATTCTCGTGAAGCTTCAGGATTGCCGAAAGGCGCTGCTTGATGCCAACAGCGTCGAAACCGCAGAGTTGGTTTCGCTGGCCGTCCTGCAACTTCAGATGAAATTGAACCGGGTGTCGGACCGGGAATTGATCGCTCTGTGCGATGAGGTCATTCAGGTCGTGGGCGGGCCCGCCAAGGATCAGGTCCGTCAAAAGCTGCGCCGCCGTCATTCGCCGGCCTTGCGGCTGGTAAAATAGTCTTCTCAGCAGACTAAGCCGCTAATGATGATTTCCGCGCCGAGCGGCGCGGCGGCCTTGGTGCGACCGCCCGAGTGGCGGCGATCTCGGGTGCGCCGGGATTGCCGCCTTTGCAGGAGACTGTGAGTTGGCATCGGGGACCGGCGGCCCTATGACTACCGCCCGATCGATTCCGATGAGGGTCCAGAGCAGATCCGGCATCGGAGCCCCATTTGGCGCTACGATGCACTCATGAGTCACGACGTTTCCTTTCCGGCTGCATTGATTGCCGGATTGATCAGCTTTTTATCTCCCTGCGTGCTGCCACTGGTGCCGCCTTATCTGGTCTATCTGACCGGCGCGACCATTGAGCATGTGGCGCAGGGCGAAACGGTATCCGCCTCCAAGCGGGCCATTCTGTTGTCGGCGCTCGCGTTCGTACTCGGCTTCGCGACCGTTTTTGTCTTGCTGGGTGCCAGCGCTTCCCTTGCAGGTTCGCTGGTTCGTGCCTGGTCTGGCCAGTTGTCGGTGGCCGCCGGTGTCGTCATCATCGTGATGGGGTTGCATTTTCTGGGTCTAACCCGGATCGGGCTATTGATGCGGGAGGGGAGGCTACCCATTCCCAAGCCAGTCGGGCTGTGGGGCGCCTATCTCATGGGCCTGGCGTTTGCCTTCGGCTGGACACCCTGTATCGGCCCGATCCTCGCAGCGATCCTGTCGATCGCCGCCGCTGAAGCCACAGTGGCCAAGGGAGCGGCGCTGCTCGGTGCGTATTCGGCAGGCCTTGGGGTCCCGTTTTTGCTCGCGGCTCTCATGATCGAGCAATTTTCATCCCTTTTTGCCCGAATGAAGCGTCATCTTGCGGCCGTCGAGCAAGTCATGGGCATTTTGATGGTCGCCACTGGGATAGGCTTTCTCACCGGAGCGGTGTCCTCGGCGAGCTCCTGGATTCTTGAAACGTTCCCGGCGCTACAAAACCTTGGCTAACCGCGGGCGCCGTTGAACGTATTGCTGTCAGTGATCGCCGCATAGACCATGGTCCGCAGTTCGCGCCGGATCGGATAGGAGCTGGACGGCAGCAACTGGGTCATAAAGATCGTGATCAGTTCCTCGGCGGGATCGATCCAGAACGCGGTTGATGCCGCGCCGCCCCAGGCATATTCGCCGGCGCTGCCGGCAATCAGCGTTTGCGCCGGGTCCATGGTGACGGAGACACCAAGGCCGAAGCCGATCCCATTGTAAGCCGCTTCGCTGAACAGGGAACGTGAGAGTGCCGGCAGGTCGCGTCCGCCGGGCAGGTGGTTTGAAGTCATTAATGCCAGCGTTTTCGGCCCGATCAATCTGACGCCGTTGATCTCGCCGCCATTGAGCAGGGCACGGCAGAAAGTCAGGTAATCGGTGGTCGTCGAGCACAGCCCGCCTCCGCCTGAAAGGAAGGAGGGCGATTTCAGGTAAACGCTTTTCACGGGATCATCCTGCAGCGTCAGGCCGACGGGTCGGGCCCCCACGAAGGTCGTGGCCCCCTGCGGATTAGCCGCATAACAGGCCGCGAGCCGGCCTGCCTTTTCCGCCGGTACAAAGAAGCCGGTATCGACCATACCCAGCGGCCCGAAGATGCGCTCCTTAAGGAATTGGTCCAGCGGGCGCTCGCTGATCTTTTCGATGAGATAGCCGACGACGTCGGTCGAGACCGAGTAGTTCCAGGCTTCGCCGGGAGAAAACTCGAGCGGTATATGAGCCAGATCTTCGATCATGGATCGAAGCGTGCCGTTGAGCTCGACGCCTCCGATCTTCTTTTCGCGATAGGCGGCATCAACATTGGTGCGCAGCTGAAACCCGTATGTCAGGCCCGAAGTATGCCGCAGCAGGTCGACGATCAGCATTGGCCTGGCCGGTGGCTTGGTCAGAAACGCGGGCGCGGTGCCGGCCAAATAGACGCCTAGGTTCCTCCATTCGGGAATGTATTTGTGCACCGGCTCCTCGAGCGCGACGCGACCCTCTTCGACCAGCATCATGAAGGCAACCGAGGTGATAGGTTTGGTCATGGAGTAGATACGAAAGATCGTATCCTCCTTCATCGGCGTATGCCGTTCGAGATCCGCCAGACCCTGTACGGCGCGGTGGACGATCTCGCCGCGGCGAAACACCAGAAAGTCGGTGCCCGGATAGCGTCCCGCGTCAATGTAGTTGCGCCTGACATGATCATCGAGGCGCTGGAGCGCGGCCTTCGAAATGCCGGCGATGTCGGACGGTGGGGCAACTGACATAAACGGCTCCGTGCTTTCGAGACTTGATAGCTGAAAAGCCGGGCACCTTCCACGCGCACAGCCCATGCCGCGACCGTCTTGAGAGAAGGATGGCATGTCGCTGCTTACTTTGCTGAGCGTGCAACGATCCCTCCAAAGCCGCAATCAGCGGCTTTCAAGAAGCTCATCCCTTCGGGCTGGACTGCATCGCCCAATCTTTTGGCAGCGCACAATAAATGAGCGCGGCGCAAAACTTCCAAGCGGCGCGAAGGGAGCAGCCTCAACTGGGTATCCTTGTAACTGGCTGTTTTATCCCGATTTTCTTGGGTTAGCCGGACTGGCACGCGGCTTGAATAACAGTCGGCGACGCCATCGTTGCCGTCTGTCGAAACAATCATCCGTTTTGAGAAACCGCCAAACCGGGCCCTCCCGGTGCGAGCCGCTATGGCAAAGGTCTAATTCCGTTTGCACGCGCGGCCCGTCGTTAAAGCCACTTACAGGGGACGCACGCTTCCATGACCAAACCGATTGCAGGGAATTCCAAGCGCGGTTTTAGCCGCCGTCAAATCCTCAAAGCCAGTGCAGGCACCGCGGCGCTGCTCGCCGCCGCCAAGATGAATTTTCCGGCCGGCGCTTTCGCCGAAGGGACAGGGCCCGAGGTGACGGGGGCAAAGCTCGGCTTCATTGCGCTCAGCGATGCCGGTCCGCTCTTCGTCGCCAAGGACAAGGGCCTTTTCGCCAAATACGGAATGCCTGACACTGACGTGCAGAAGCAGGCCTCGTGGGGCGCCACGCGCGACAATCTGGTGCTGGGCTCCGAAGGCAATGGCATCGACGGCGCTCATATTCTCACGCCGATGCCTTATCTGATCTCGGCCGGCAAGGTCACCCAAAACAACCAGCCAACGCCGATGTACATTCTGGCGAGGCTCAATCTCGACAGCCAATGCATCTCGGTGGCCAACGAATACGCCGATCTGAAGCTTGGCGTCGACGCTTCGCCATTCAAGGCAGCCCTCGAGAAGAAGAAGGCCCAGGGTAAGGCCGTGAAAGCGGCCATGACCTTCCCCGGCGGAACGCATGATCTGTGGATACGCTACTGGCTTGCAGCCGGTGGTATCGATCCCGACAAGGACATCGAGACCATCGTGGTGCCGCCGCCGCAAATGGTGGCCAATATGAAGGTCGGCACCATGGACGCCTTTTGCGTCGGCGAACCATGGAACCTGCAGCTTATCCATCAGGGCATCGGTTACACGGCGGTCAACACGGGCGAGATCTGGAATAAGCATCCTGAGAAATCTTTCGGAATGCGCGCAGCCTTCGTTGATAAATATCCGAAGGCCGCGAAAGCTTTGTTGATGGCCGTGCTGGAGGCGCAGCAATGGGCCGACAAGGCCGAGAACAAGGCCGAACTCGCGGCGATCATGGGCAAGCGACAGTGGATGAATTGCCCTGTTGAAGACGTGCTCGACCGCACTTCCGGCAAATTCGACTACGGCATTCCGGGCAAGGTGATCGAGAACTCCCCACACATCATGAAGTATTGGCGCGACTTCGCTTCCTATCCATTCCAGAGCCACGATCTGTGGTTTCTCACCGAGGATATCCGCTGGGGCAAGTATGAGCCGACCTTCGATACCAAAGCGCTCATCGCCAAGGTCAACCGCGAAGACCTCTGGAGAGAAGCTGCGAAGGACATCGGGGTTGCTGCATCCGAAATCCCGACCTCTACCTCGCGCGGCAAGGAGACCTTCTTCGACGGCAAGGTGTTCGATCCCGAAAATCCGGCGGCCTATCTGAAGTCGCTGGCCATCAAGCGCGTTGAGGTCTGATCGGCAGGCGCGACGTGCCGGATACGGAGAGAGATTCGATGAATATGCCGGTCATGAAAACCGAGACCATCGCTGCGCGGCCAACCGCAGCGGTGGTCACACTTGCGCCGCCGCAGACGCCGCGTGCCGAAGGTCTGATGAAGATGGCAAGGGCGGCGGCGGTTCGAATTGTGCCGCCGCTCGTGGTGCTCGTCCTCTTCGGGGTCGTATGGGAGTTGTTGTGCCGGCGAGCCGGCTCTGCGCTGCCGCCGCCGTCCAAAGTTTTCAAGGATACGAAGGAGCTGATCTTCGACCCCTTCTTTGATCGCGGCGGCATCGACAAGGGGCTGTTCTGGCATCTTTCCGCGAGCCTTAAGCGCGTGGCGTTCGGCTTTTCGCTGGCGACTGTCGCCGGGGTGGCACTCGGCACCTTGGTCGGACAGTCGGTGTGGGCCATGCGTGGTCTCGATCCGATCTTCCAGGTACTGCGGACCATTCCGCCGCTCGCCTGGTTGCCGCTGTCGCTCGCCGCATTCCGCGATGGCCAGCCTTCGGCGATCTTCGTGATCTTCATCACGTCGATCTGGCCGATCATCATCAATACCGCCGTTGGCATTCGGAACATTCCGCAGGATTATCGCAATGTTGCGGCGGTGCTTCAACTCAACCCCTTGGAGTTTTTCTGGAAGGTCATGATCCCGGCCGCGGCGCCCTATATCTTCACGGGTTTGCGTATCGGCATCGGGCTCTCATGGCTTGCGATCATCGCCGCTGAAATGCTGATCGGTGGCGTTGGCATCGGCTTCTTCATTTGGGATGCCTGGAATTCCTCGCACATCAGCGAAATCATCCTGGCCCTGTTCTATGTCGGTATCGTCGGCTTCGTACTTGATCGCCTGATTGCGGGTCTCGCCACGATCGTTACCCGGGGCACGGCCCAGAGCTGAGGACAATGCCATGATCTACCTGAAACTCGATCACATCGATAAGTCGTTCAGCCGGGGCAATGCCACAACCGAGGTCTTGAAAGACATCAATCTTTCGATCTCCAAGGGAGAATATGTCTCCATCATCGGGCACTCGGGTTGCGGAAAGTCGACGCTGCTCAATATCGTCGCCGGATTGACCCGGGCGACGGTAGGAGGCGTGCTGCTGGAGAACCGGGAAGTCAATTCGCCCGGGCCGGACCGCGCCGTGGTGTTTCAAAACCATAGCCTGCTGCCATGGCTTACCGTGTATGAGAACGTTCGGCTTGGCGTCGATAAGGTATTTCGCTCCAGCAAAACCAGTATCGAGCGTGATCAATGGGTCATGCACAATCTCAACCTGGTGCAAATGGCTCATGCGAGGGACAAGCGTCCGGCGGAAATTTCCGGTGGCATGAAGCAGCGCGTTGGCATCGCCAGGGCGCTGGCGATGGAGCCGAAGGTCCTGCTGCTTGACGAGCCATTCGGCGCGCTCGATGCGTTGACGCGGGCACATCTGCAGGATTCGGTCATGGCGCTGCATCAAAAGCTCGGCAACACCATCATGATGATCACCCATGACGTGGACGAAGCCGTGCTGCTATCCGATCGCATTGTCATGATGACCAATGGCCCAAGCGCCACCATCGGGGAGGTCCTCGAAGTACCGCTGGCGCGTCCACGCAATCGGATCGAGCTTGCAACCAATGCCAGCTATCTGAAATGCCGCCAGCGGGTGCTTGAATTCCTTTATGAGCGGCATCGCTTTGTCGAGGCGGCATAACTGAAGGCGAGGGCGCAACATGACACCCGAGCAAGTCGGACTGGTTCAGGAAAGCTTTGCCAAGGTCGCCCCGATTTCCGAGCAGGCCGCGACGCTGTTCTATGACCGGCTATTCGAAATTGCGCCGGCGGTGAGGGCGATGTTTCCCGGCGATCTCACGGAGCAGCGCAAGAAACTGATGGCCACCATCGCTATCGTGGTGAACGGTTTGGGCCGGCTGGAGGAGGTCCTGCCCGCAGCGAGTGCGCTCGCCAAGCGCCATGTCGCTTACGGTGCCAAGGCTGAGCACTATCCGGTGGTCGGCGCAGCACTGTTGTGGACCCTTGAAAGGGGCCTCGGCGAGGCATGGACCTCGCCAGTTGCCGATGCCTGGCGTGCCGCCTACGGCACCTTGTCCGGCTATATGATCGCCGAGGCCTACACGGCTGAATAGCCGGTCGCGAGCGGTACGTTCTGAACGAACAGAAATCCGGCCTGGCACTTTAATCGGGTCTAACCGAGCCTCGTGTTGGAACCCGGCAAAATGTCCGACGACGCCTTGCCCTAGCAACGCTTCTTCCCTGATCCCCGCGGAGGCAAGCGTTGCTCCTCCCCCATAACTTGGATATCGGTAGACGGTTCTCAGGCGGTTCCAGCTTATTGGCGGCCGCGAAAACGAGCCTGCCTCTTGCGGCGGGGTCGTTTTAACCCACTCCTGATGGCCTTCGAAGTTGGTTCTGCGTGAGATCGTTCTCGCGAAGCCGACGCGATTTGAATTTTTCGAGCTGATGTCGGACAACAAAAAACAAAACAATATCGTCCACCCTGACCATCCGGTTCGGGGTATCTTGCTCATCCTGGCCTCGACAATCTTCCTGTCAGTGCAGGACTTGTTTTCCAAATATCTGTCGAAGTCCCTACCAGGGCTGGAAATCACCTGGTTACGATTCCTGATGTTTGCGCTTCTCCTGTCGCCGGTCGCGCTGATGTCACCGGGTGTATTTCGGGCCAGTCGGCCGCTGATGCAGGTCGCTCGCGCGGCCGGGCTGATAGTCTCTTCCGTGTTCTTCATTTCCTCTCTGCGTTTCCTGAGAATTGCCGAGGCGACCGCGACGGCTTTCGTTGCGCCGATTTTCGTCACCGCTCTCTCGATTTTGTTTTTGAGAGAAAGAATAGGCTTCCGCCGCTGGTTTGCCACAATCATAGGGCTGGCGGGTGCGTTGATCATCATCCGGCCGGCATCCGGCGCATTTCAACTGGCGGCGTTATTACCTGTGGTGTCCGCGATGGGTTGGGCTAGCGCGCTAGTCATTACCCGCCTGATCGGTGGCAAAGATGGCGTTGCCACCACCATGGTATATACCGCCCTGGTCGGCTCGCTGGTACTGATGCCGCTGATGCCGTTTGTGTGGGTCTGGCCGGAGTGGTGGCAACTTTTGATCACGGCGGCTATCGGGATCACCGGCATGGCGGGGCAAACCATCGTGGTTTTCGCCTTGCGCTACGCAAGGGCATCCGTGCTCGCCCCCTTCACCTATACGCAGCTCGTTTGGGCGGCGATTCTTGGCTTCATCGCATTCGGAGAAATACCGGACGGGTGGACGTTCGTCGGGGCCGCGATCATCATATTCAGCGGGCTCTATACTGCCCATCGCGAGAGGCTGATGCGCGGCCGGTAAGCCTTGATGGCAACGTTGCCCCTAAAACCTTGTCCGTTGGTTTTTCTCAGTTGGCGCCGTTTCGGGGTTTCCGTTGACCTCCAATCGTGCCATGTGGTGCCCGAGATCTGCCCGACCGGCTTGCCTGGGACCAGAGGGTGTAGGGCAGCAGATATTCCAACCGGCGGGGCGAGCAAGTTCCCAGCCGCAAACGATGAGTTGGCGGATGACACAGGAGACCGTAGTAATCGTCGGCGCGGGACATGCCGGCTTCCAACTCGCGGCGTTTCTGCGGCAGGCGGGATTTTCCAAACCGATTACCTTGGTTAATGACGAGGAGCACCTTCCTTATCAGCGTCCGCCGCTCTCCAAGGAATATCTGCAGGGTTCGGTAACCTCGGACGGTCTGACGTTCCGTCCCGATAAGTTCTTTCGCGAGCAAACAATCGACCTGATTTCCGATCGCGCGATCTCGATCGATAGGCAGAACCGCAGGCTCAAGCTCGGGTCTGGCGCGGAGATCGGCTACGGCCATCTGGTCCTGGCGACCGGAGCACGCAATCGGCCGTTGGATATTCCGAACGCCCAGCTGCCGGATGTGCGCTATTTGCGCACCCAGGCCGAGGCCGAAGCGCTTCGCCAGCGATTGCCGACCTGCAAACATGTGGTGGTCGTCGGTGCTGGATTCATCGGTCTCGAATTCGCAGCGACCGCGCGCGAGAAGGGGGTCGAGGTGGACGTGCTTGAGCTCGCGCCGCGGGTAATGGCGCGAGCCGTCACAGCCGAGGTCTCCAACTACTTCCAGGATCGGCATCGCGCGGCCGGGATTCGAATTCATCTGGGCGTTCAGGCGACCAGCGTTGAGGCTGATGGTACGCAGGTGACCGGCGTCAGCCTGAGCGATGGGCGGCATTTGCCGGCCGACCTTGTCGTTGTCGGTGTCGGGGTTCTGCCCAATGTCGAACTCGCGGCCGAGGCGGCGCTGCCGGTGGCGGCAGGGATCATTGTCGATGAGAATTTGTTGACCGCTGACCCGAATATCTCGGCGATCGGAGACTGCGCGCTGTTTGCCAGCCATCGCTTTGGAGCTGAGCTGCGGCTGGAGTCGGTGCAGAACGCCACCGACCAGGCGCGAACCGTTGCTTCAAGATTGAATGGCACGGTGAAGTTCTACGATGCGCTGCCTTGGTTCTGGAGCGATCAGGGCAAGGAAAAGTTACAGATCGCGGGATTGACCAACGGGTATGATCAGGTCGTGGTGCGCGGTGATATTGCGCAAGGGTCATTCTCGGCGTTTTGCTACAAAGAGGGCAAGCTGATCGGCATCGAGTCGGTCAACCGTGCTTCTGACCATGCGTTCGGCCGTCGCGCGTTGGGCATGAACAAATTGGTCGATCCGGCCCAGGCAGCCGATCTGTCCTTCGACTTGAAGGCCGCATTGAAGTAGCCGATGCGGGAGCGCGCGAGATCGGGCAAAGCCCGAATCTTATTGGCATGCATTAGGCCATGACTTTGAATTCTTGCCGGACGGATTCGATGTCCGTCAGGGTCGGCAAACCCGCTTCATTACCGAGACGCTGAATCTTGAAGGTCGAGGCGGCTCGGGCAAAGTCGAAATGCTCGTGCCAGCCTTTGGCTGGATGGCTGAGATAGGAATAGATGTACGCGCCGTGGAATACGTCGCCGGCACCGTTGGTATCGATCACCCGTTCACGAGCGATCGGTAGCGCGGGAAGCGCGTGCGTGGCGCCCGTTTCGTCGTACCACAGCAGCCCCCGCTCACCCATGGTCACGCCGCCGACCCGGCAGCCGCGTCCTTTCAAGTAGTCCAGCATCGCTTCCGGCGTCTTGTCCATCTGCTCGCAGAGCCGCTCCGCGACAATGGCTACATCGATGTATTGGAGGAGCTCATGGGTATTGCTGCGCAGTCCTCCGCCATCCAGCGAGGTTAGAATGCCAGCCTCGCGGCATAATTTCGCGTAATGGATCGCCGCGTCCGGTTGATGGCCGTCGACATGCAGGGCCCGGCAACCACCGAGGTTGAGCAGCGGGAAGGGGTGGATATGTTCGTCGTCGCGGCAGCGTACGATCGCGCGCTTCCCATCTTTGGGCATGATGAAGGACAGCGAAGACGAATTGACTTTGCGCGCGTGGACCGAAATTCCATATTTGGCGCTCATGTCCTGGAACATCCGGCCGAGCCAATCATTGGCGACGGTGGCGATCAAGTCGGGAACGATCCCGAGTTTGGCGCAGCAAAATGCAGCGGTGACCGCATTGCCTCCGAATGAGACCGCGTAGGCGGATGCTACATGTTTCTCGTCGCCGGTGGGCAAGTGATCGGTAATGAACGTAACGTCGATATAGGTTTGTCCAATGAAGAGGGCCTGCATACGTCAATCCGTCATGCGCTGAGGTGGTCCGGCGGAGACACTAGCCTAACATCGGTTGGCGGCAGATCATTGGCAAAAATCGTGCCGCATTCCAGATCCGCAGCTCGCCTCGTGTTGGGCTGAACGGGTCGAAGTCGAATGCCGGGCCGAAGACGCAGCGGCGACCCTGCGCCTCCGGCAGAAGCTGCCATCACGTGCGGTGGCCGCACCCCTGCTGGACACGTTGTCGTATTCTCTCTGAAACCAGCAGCAACAACCCTACTTTGTTCTGGAACTTTGTGTGCGACGCACCAATTTTCTTGACAGGGGTGAGGTGAGTGGTTACTCACGCGGCATGAGCAGATTGCGAATGACTAGCGACTTGCGGCGCCAGCTGATCCTGAGCGCGGCCAAGCGCTGTTTTGCACGTCACGGTTTTGCCGGAACGACGACAAAAAGCGTGGCTGCTGCCGCATCGATCTCGGAAGGGTTGCTGTTCAAGCACTTCCCCACCAAATCGGCGCTGTATGCGGAAATCCTGGCTGATGAGTGCGAAGCGGATCCTGAGTTGCATAAACTCTTGGACCACACGCCATCGACCGAAACGCTCGTGGAGCTTATCGGGAGCATGGTTCGGCATTTTCTGCAGGTTTCGCAGAGCCCCGATCAGGAAGACGCCCAGCGTCTTCGCCTGGCCGTTGGCAGCCATCTCGATGATGGGGAATTCGCCCGCGTGCTGTACGAAAAGGTCGCGGGGCTGATCGGGCCTTTGTTCACGGCTTCATTGCAACAGGCGATTGAAACCGGCGAGGCATTAACGAGCCGGGGTAACCCGATGGATCTGTTCTGGTTTGCACACCACACGCTGTTGACGACGGCACTGACCCGTCTGCCGAGCGTCCCCTGCCTGGTCTATGGCGACCACATCGAACGGCGGCTTTGTGAGTTCATTCTGCGCGGTATCGGACTCAATGAAACCGCGATCACCTACCATCTGGACCGCGCGTCACTCCCGAATGCGGGGCGCCCGGTCGTCACCGAAAGAGCTTGAGCGATGAACATCGTCAACGAGTCGCACATTTCGGGAAAGCCCCTTCAGGAAAAGCCCCCGAAGCGTCCGGCGAGGCTGGTGCGCTGGTTCATTATCGTCGGCGCGCTGCTTGCGGTGCTGGTCGGCGGCCTCGTCTGGTTCAACTATTTCCGCGGCCAGATGATCAAGCAGTTCTTCGCCAACAACAAGCCGCCGCCGGCCAGCGTCAGCGTGGCCGAAGCCAAATCGGAGATTGTCCCGAATCTGCTGACCGCTGTCGGCGAGCTGGTGGCTGTGCACCAGGTCAATGTCACCGCCGACGTCAATGGACGGGTGACCGAAATCAAATTCCAGCCCGGCACGCATGTCACGGCTGGCACGCCCCTGGTGCAGTTGTTCGATGCGCCGGACCAGGGAGACCTCGCCAACTTCAAGGCGCAGGCCACGGTGGCCCAGCTCTCGCTTGATCGCGCCAAGCAATTGGCGGCACGTCAGTTCGGCCCGCAGGCAACCGTGGATCAGGCGCAGGCAGCGTTTGATCAGGCGCAGGCCGGCATCGCCAAGACCGAGGCGCTGATCTCCCAGAAACTGGTGCGTGCGCCGTTTGATGGCGAACTCGGCGTTCGCAAGGTCGAGGTCGGCCAATACCTGACGGCAGGCACGGCTATCGTGTCGCTGACCGATCTTTCGGAATTGTGGGCGAATTTCACAGTGACGGAGAAGGATTCCGGTCAGCTCAAGGTCGGGCAAACGGTTCGGCTCAAGGTCGACGCTTATCCGGAGCGAAAGTTTGAAGGTAAGATCACGACGATCGAGCCCCAGATTGCCACCGATACGCGGAACATCCGCGTGCAGGCGACGATCGCCAATCCCGAAAGGATTCTGAAGCCCGGCATGTTTGTGACGACAACAGTGGTGTTGCCGGACAAGCCGCCGGTCGTCACCGTTCCCGAAACCGCTGTCGACTATACCCTCTACGGCGACTCGGTGTTTCTGATCACCGAGAAGAAGGAAGAGGACGGCAAGACCAGCCTGAGCGCGGTACGCACCTTTGTGCAGACCGGAAACCGGGTCGAGGGACGTGCCGAAATCCTGCGAGGCCTTAATCCGGGCGACCGGGTCGTGGCTGTGGGCCAGCTCAAGCTGCAGTCTGGCGCCGCCGTTTCAATCTCGCCCGATCCTCCGCCGCCAATTCCCGCGCAGCCGCCACGTTACTAGTGACATCCGATGCATGATCCGGCCTCGCCGGACATGCTTGTCTGAACCAGATCGAGAGCGCCGAGATGGCCTTTACGGATATTTTCATCAAACGCCCGGTGCTGTCGGTCGTTGTCAGCTTGCTCATTCTGCTGATTGGCTTACGTGCGGCGACCGTGCTGCCGATCCGGCAATATCCGAATTTGTCGAATACCGTGGTGACGATCACCACGGTCTATCCCGGCGCATCGGCCGATTTGATCCAGGGCTTTATCTCCACGCCTCTGGAACAGGCCGTAGCATCTGCCGAAGGTGTCGATTACATCACCTCCTCGTCGGTGCAGGGGACGAGCACCATCCAGGTGTTCGTCAAATTGAATTTCGACCCGAACCAGGCGATGACCGAAGTTCTCGCCAAGGTGAACTCGGTTAGATACCTGATCCCGAGGGAATCGAATGACCCCGTGGTCGTGAAGACTACCGGCGACACCATTGCCGTGATGTATCTCGGGTTCTCGAGCGAGGAGCTGAGCGGATCGGCGATTTCCGACTATTTGACCCGCGTGATCCAGCCGGTGCTGTCGACCGTGGACGGCGTGGCGTCTGCCGATATTCTGGGTGGCCAGACCTTCGCGATGCGGCTTTGGCTCGACCCGGTGAAAATGGCGGGCCGTAATGTCTCGCCGAATGACATTGCCGTGGCGATCGCGGCCAACAATTTCCAGGCCGCTGCCGGTCAGACCAAGGGGTATTTCATCGTCTCCAACGTCTCCGCCAACACCGATCTGCAGACCATCGATCAGTTCAAGCGAATGATCGTGAAGTCGAAGGAGGGCGGGCTGGTGCGCATTGAAGATGTCGCAACCGTCGAGCTGGCCGCCCAGAGCACGGACGCCAGCGTCGCCTTCAACGGTGAGCATGCGATCTTCATCGGCATCAAGGCGACGCCACAGGGCAATCCGCTTACGCTGGTCAAGGGCGTTCGTGCCCTGTTTCCAGAGCTGGAGCGCAACCTGCCGCCATCCATGAAGATGAAGGTGGCCTACGATTCCACCAAGTTCATCCAATCGTCGATCGACGAAGTCGAGAAGACCTTGGGCGAAGCGGTGTTGATCGTGGTCGCCGTGATCTTCCTGTTCCTGGCTTCCTTCCGCTCGGTGTTCATTCCGGTCGTGACGATTCCGCTGTCGCTGGTCGGCGTCTGCATCCTGATGGTCGCGGCTGGTTTCAGCTTCAACCTTTTGACCCTACTTGCGATGGTCCTGGCAATCGGACTGGTCGTCGACGACGCCATCGTGGTGGTGGAGAATATCCACCGCCATCTCGAGGAGGGAATGCCGCCTGTGCAGGCCTCCCTCAAGGGGGCGCGCGAAATCGTCGGGCCGGTCATTTCGATGACGATCACCCTGGCCGCCGTCTATGCACCGATCGGATTCCTTGGCGGCGTCACGGGCGCCCTGTTCCGCGAGTTCGCCTTCACCCTGGCAGGCGCGGTAATCGTCTCGGGCGTGATCGCGCTGACGCTGTCACCAATGATGTGTTCGGTGCTTCTCAAGAGTGGCGATGAGGGTCGCTTTGCCCGGGCGGTTAACCGCGTGTTCGGTGCGGTAACCCGCTGGTACGGGCGCAAGCTCGACCGCTCGCTCGATTACCGGCCGATCACGGCGCTGTTTGCCGTCACGATCCTGGGGCTGGTCGGGTTCCTCTATTTGCATACGTCGAAGGAGCTGGCGCCACAGGAGGATCAGGGCATTGTGTTCGCGATCACCAAGGCGCCGAAATACGCCAATATCGATTACATCGATTTTTACGGCGACAAGCTCGACAAGGCCTTTCAGAAATTCCCCGAGACGGACCTTCGCTTCATCCTGAACGGCATCACCGGTCCGCAGGGCGGGTTTGCCGGCATGCTGTTGAAGCCGTGGGATGAGCGCAAGCGCAGCGCGCAGCAGCTTCAACCGCTGGTGCAGGCGGAGCTCAGCAAGATCGAAGGCGTCAACGCGTTTGCCTTCAGCCTGCCACCGCTGCCCGGCGGCCCCGGCGGTTTGCCGGTTCAGATGGTGATCAATTCCACCAGTGGCTTTCAGTCGGTCTATGAGCAGATGGAAAAGCTGAAGGACGCTGCGCGCAAGAGTGGTCTGTTCATCGTCTCCGACAGCGATTTGAGCTTCAACCAGCCGGTGGTGCGGTTAAAGGTCGATCGCGCCAAGGCAGCCGATCTTGGCATCAACATGCAGCAGGTCGGCAATACGCTCGCCACCTTGCTCGGGGGTAACTACGTCAACCGGTTCAACCTGGAGGGCCGCTCCTATCAGGTGATTCCGCAGGTGCCGCGCGCGATCCGGCTGTCTCCGGAATCGCTCGGAGGCTACTACGTGCCGACCAACACAGGGCAACTCGTGCCGCTCTCGACCATTGTCTCGGTCTCGACGGGCACCGACCCGAATGCGCTGACCCATTACAATCAGCTTAACTCGGCGACATTCTCGGCCGTGCCGATGCCGGGCGTCTCGATGGGCCAGGCGGTCGACTTCCTGGAGGGCGAAGCCAAGAAGCTGCCATCCGGCTTCAGCCACGATTACCTCGCCGACTCCCGTCAATATGTGAAGGAGGGTAACCAGCTTCTGATTACCTTCGCATTTGCGATCGTCATCATTTTCCTGGTGCTCGCGGCTCAATTCGAGAGTTTGCGGGATCCTCTGGTCATCATGATCAGCGTTCCCATGGCGATCGTCGGCGCGCTCATCCCTTTGTTCTTTGGCGTGTCCACGATGAACATCTACACGCAGGTCGGTTTGCTGACGCTGGTGGGCTTGATCAGCAAGCACGGCATTCTGATGGTCGAGTTCGCCAATGAGCTGCAGTTGAAGGAAGGCCTTGATAAGCGCTCAGCCATCGAAATGGCCGCACGCGTTCGGCTTCGTCCGATCCTGATGACCACGGCGGCGATGGTGACCGGCCTGCTGCCGCTGTTGACGGCTTCGGGCGCAGGTGCGGCAAGCCGATTTTCGATCGGGCTTGTGGTGGTGGCCGGCATGTCGATCGGCACCCTGTTCACGCTGTTCGTCCTTCCCGCCGTCTATGTGTCGATCGCGACCGACCATCTGGCTGCCGCGGGATCCGAACGGGCAAAGCAGATCGCCGATATGGATGTGGGGCCGGGGGCCTTGAAGCCGACCTGAGGCGCACCACAGCTTTAACCTTTCCGACCGCGCTTGGTGCGTAGTGGATTTGCGTGCCGGCGCCGCCGCCTTTACGTTGAAGACTCGGTTATTCGCTGAAGCGAGTTTCGGAGTGCCTGGATGACGGAAGTGAAGGCCGACACCATTGTGCTGGGTGCCGGCATGGTCGGGGTCGGTGCGGCGCTTCACCTGCAGCAACGCGGCCGCGCTGTGGTCCTGGTCGATCGGCACCCCCAGGCCGGTGAGGAAACGAGCTTCGGCAACGCCGGCTTGATCGAATGTGCCTCGGTCTTCCCGCAGATGTTCCCACGAGATTTCGGCGATCTCTTTCGCTACGCGCTCAATCGCTCGCCTCAGGCTCGCTATCACATCGCCGACCTGCCAACCGTTTTGCCCTGGCTGGTGCGTTACTTTCTCGCCTCGTCGCCGCGGCGAGCCTTGCAAAGTGCCATGGCTGAACTACCGCTGATTCGCCGAAGCCTGATCGAGCACGAGGCACTGATTGCGGAAGCAGGCGTCCCGGAGTTGTTACGGCGCACCGGGTGGACCAAATTGTTTCGCAGCGACATCACGCTGGCCGCGGGAATCCGGGAATTTGAGCGGGCGAGAGAATATGGCGTTGAAGGCTTCGTACTGGATGGCGATGCCATCGCCCATCATGAACCAGCCTTGATCGGCCGGTTCGCCGGCGCGGTTCATCTTGTCGGTCCCGGCTTCGTGCCGGATCCCGGGGAACTGGCCAAGGCTTATGCGCGTCTGTTCGAGCGCAAGGGTGGAAGGTTCTTGGTCGGTGACGCGCGCACCTTGCGCCAGGATGGCAGCAGATGGCGGCTCACCAGCCGCAATGGCCCACTCGTGGCAAGGGAGGTGGTCGTCGCGTTGGGGCCTTGGTCCGATGAGGTCTTTCGCCCGCTCGGTTATCGCATTCCGCTCGGGGTGAAGCGCGGCTACCACTTGCACCTTGCGCCTGCAGCCGGAACAGCGCTTCGGCACCCGGTTCTGGATTCGGATAATGGTTACCTGTTGGTGCCGATGAACCGGGGCATTCGATTGACCACCGGGGTCGAATTTGCTTGCCGCGATGCGCCACCCACGCCCGATCAGATCCGTCAGGTGCTGCCGAAAGCGCGGCAGACATTCCCGCTCGGGCAAGTGCTGGATGAAAAACCATGGATGGGCGCGCGGCCCTGCCTGCCGGACATGCTGCCGGCCATTGGCAGGGCTCCCCGTCATCAGGGGCTTTGGTTCGATTTTGGTCACCAGCATCACGGCCTGACGCTCGGCCCGGCCTCGGGGCGCCTGCTCGCGGAAATGATGACCGGTGAGATGCCCTTCGCCGATCCCACGCCTTTTGCTGTCGAGCGATTTGATTAACGCTAGAAAATCGGGAGCCGGTTTTCGCGCGAGTCCGCTTGCATCATGCCGGCTTCCACGGCGATACTGCTCTCGTGGGCAGCCACTTTAGCTACGGGCTTCGGGGAGCGGATATGAAGATCAACGTGGAAATCGACTGTACGCCACTCGAGGCTCGCCAGTTCTTCGGTTTTCCCGACGTGCAGCCGATGCAAACGGCGGTGATGGATAAGCTTCAGCAGCAAATGATGAGCAACATCGAGAAGGTGTCGCCCGAATCGTTGATGCAGAGCTGGCTGACCTTCGATCCGAAACTGGCCGAACGCCTTCAGGACATGTTCGTGACCATGGCCGGTCTCGGAGGCACGCGAAACGGAACCAAGAAATAAAGTCGGGCGATCGAGCGCGGCGGAGTAGGCGGGCTGCGAAGTGGCGGCGATATGACTGCCTTGCCTTTCGCCATGCCGCCGTTGCGCTGATCTGGTAGGATGAGGCTAGGCAGGCGCTGGCTCGCGGGAGCCGTGTCAAAGCGCAGCCTTTCAGCAGCAGTCGTCAGGAACAGCCACTAGGAACAATCATGGCAGACAACAGCAATGACCCGATCGCGATGTGGCAAAACGTGATGAGCGAAATGGGCAAAGGCTTCAGCTCTTTCGCCAGCCAGGCGATGGCGGCTTCATCGCAGTCGCGACCAACCGCAACGAGCCAAGCCGGCGATACATCAAAGCAGACTGGTGACTACCTCGAGCAATATTTGTCCAGCATGAACCTGCCGAGCCGCGCTCAAATGGAGAGCCTTTCGGAACGGTTGTCTTCGGTGGAGAGGCAATTAGGAGAGATCAAGGGTTTGCTGGTCGAGCTGCATGCAGGCGGCCACGCCTCGCAAGCCGAGACCAAACGAGGGAACCCCTCCGGCAAAAAGCAGCCGAACCCCAAATAATAGGTTATATAATACCGCAGGTTATAGGTGCGATGCAACATTTATGTTGCAATGCACAAAAGACACTGATATCTCCATTCTGCCCTGGGCCAGTACGGACGGGGCGGACCATAGCTCAACCCGGAGGATGGAGAACATCATGACCACCGAGATCAACCTGGATACCACCACTGCGGCACTCGCCGAGGCTTTCAAGAGCGTACAGAAGCTGGAAGTCCCCCCCGCCGCTCGAGATTTTGTCAAACGCACGGTCAGTGCCGCGCGGGATCGCGCGAGCGAATTCAAGGCCGGCTCTGAGAGCACCACGGCCGCGCTGGAAACGGCGGCCACCGATGGTATCCGCGAGGCCGCGAAGGTCGCCCGTGATATCCAGCAGGCCATCGTCGACGATACGCTCGCCCTGCTCAATGGTTTCGATCAGTTGGCGTCCGCCCAGACGCTCAGCGAAGCGGTCGAGATCAACACCGGCTTGCTTCGCAGCCAGGCCGAGTTGCTGCTATCCCGCACGAAATCAACCACCGAATATCTCGGCCGCCTGGTCTCGGACGGTGCCAAGACCGCGCAGGATCAGTTTTCCAAAATCGTGCCCGCCGGCAAGGCGGCCTGATCTAAATTGACGCATGAATCGAAAAAGGCCCGTGCAAACGGGCCTTTTTTGTTTGTGTCTCAGTTTAGCTCCAGCCCGCGGAAATGCCGCCGTCCACGGTGAAGATGACACCCGATGTGAAGCCCGACCGCTCGGAGGCCAGGAACGCCATGAGGTCGCCGATCTCCCTGGGTTTGGCTGGCCGACCGAGCGGCAAACCCTTTTGAAACTCGGCGTAGCGGCTCTCGTCGTTGAACGTGCTCTTGGCGCGCGTCTTCATCAAACTGACAAAGCGATCGGTTCCGACCGGCCCCGGATTAATTCCGACGACGCGAATGTTGTCGGCGAGGCTCTTGCCGCCGAGCGCGCGGGTAAATGCCATCAGCGCTGCATTACCTGCGGAGCCGCAGATGTAATTGAAGTCCGGCTTTTCACCGGCAGCGCCGATATCGTTGATGATGACGCCGTGGCCGCGCGCCTTCATCTGGGCATAGACCAAACGGCTAAGGTTGATGAAGCCGAATACCTTCAGTTCCCATGCATGTCGCCAGGTTTGTTCGTCGACTTTATCGATGGAGCCGCCCGGGATGTCGCCAGCGTTGTTGACCAGGATATCGATGTCCTGGCTATCCTTGGCAAGCCTTGCAATATCGGCGGGGTTACGAAGATCGGTCACGTGAACACTGGCGTCGATCTGATGGGCCGACCGCAAGCGGTCAGCCAAAGCCTTCAGTTGTTCGCCGTTCCGCGCCGCCAACCGGAGATGGCAACCTTCTTCGGCGAAGGCTTCGGCTGCCGCCGCGCCGATCCCCTTTGAGGCGCCGGTAATCAAGACTCGCTTACCGCTTAGTTTCAAATCCATGAGAATACTCGCTTGCTAGGAACGGGAATTCATCGATCCCTGTTAGGCTCGGCCTGTCGGCCCGCCAATGGGGAGGCTAGACCAGTTCAGTGCGCGATGCCAGCCAGCGCCAGCACCGTATGCATCAGGGTATTGGCACCGGCCGCGCAGTCCGCCTCGCTCGCATCCTCCAGTTCGTTGTGGCTGATGCCATCCTTGCAGGGAACGAAGATCATCGCTGACGGCACCACGCTGGCGAGGTTGCACGCGTCATGGCCGGCCCCGGAGGTGATGCGGCGATAGCCGTAGCCGAGTTTTTTGGCCGCTTCTTCGACCGCCGCCACGATTCTTGCATCAAACGTTGTCGGTTCCTTCCGCCAGATCGCGCCGAAATCGATTTCGACCCGGCGCCTGGCGGCGACGGCAGCAATTGCCGACTTCATCTCCGTGTCCATGGCGTCAAGTGTCTCGGGTCTCGGACTGCGGGCGTCGACCGTGAAGCGGACAGACCCGGGAATGACATTCCGGGATGGTGCCGCGATGGTGGCTTCGCCTATGGTCGCGACTGCATGGGGACCGTGGCTGGAGGCGATGCTCTCGATCGCGAGTACGATTTCCGCCAGGGCGGTCAGCGCATCGCGCCGCAGCGGCATCGGTGTCGTGCCGGCATGGCTTTCAAAGCCGGTGATCGTTCCATCGTACCAGACAATGCCCTGGCCGCTGTCAACCACGCCGATGGTCTTGTTTTCCGCCTCGAGCAGGGGACCCTGCTCGATGTGCAGTTCGACGAAGCCGGCGAGTTTTTGCGCTCCCACCAGCTCGCTGCCGCGATAACCGATGGTCTCGAGCGCTTCGGCGACGCTGACGCCCGCGCTGTCCTTTCGCGCCAGAATGTAATCGGTGACATATTCTCCGGCATAGGCTGCAGAGGCCATGGTAGCCGGTGCGAAGCGCGAGCCTTCTTCATTGGTCCAGTTGATGATGCAGAGCGGCGCTTCGGTTTCGATCCCGGAATCGTTCAGCGTGCGCACGACTTCGAGCGCAGCGAGAGTACCCAGCACCCCGTCGAATTTGCCGCCGGTCGGTTGGGTATCGAGATGCGACCCGAGACCGATCGGCAGTCTTGTCGCATCCCGTCCCGGCCTGATAGCAAACATCGAGCCGAGCGCATCGACGCGCACTTCAAGGCCAGCCGCCTCGCACGCTTGGCGAAACCAGTCGCGCACCTGCTTGTCCTCCGGGCCAAGCGTCAAGCGGCGAACGCCGCCCTTGGCGGTCTTCCCGAATTCCGCCGTTTCGTGGATGGTGCGCCAGAGACGGCCGGAGTCGATTTGCAGGTTCGATGTCTTCGCGCTCATCGGATCCATGCTTTCATTGACGAACGTGCCATTCCAAGAGGCCATCCGCGGCCGTGATGACGGCTCCGCGCGAGCCCGCGGGAGATTGGTCAAGGTCCAGAAGATGCGCCAACGTAGCCCGATCGTGATGCGGCACGCGGGCGAGGGCGCGGGCGCCTTCCGAGGTTTGCAGCATGACGACGCCATGCTCGATCTCGCCGTTGCGATCGTAAAGTACGGTAAAACTTTCGACGCGTGCTTCGCCACCTGTCTGGGTCACAAAGCGGGGTATCGGGCCGCGTCTGCGATTGACCTCGTCCTGAACATTACTGTCCTGAGAAAGGATTTGCTCCGGCGCCTTGGATGACAGCACCAGTGCGTGATGCTTGGTGACAAACCCGCCCTGACCATAAAGCAGCCCGAGCTTGTCGCCTGTGCGAAGCGTGCGCACCATCGCGCAAGCAGCATGGGTCATGTAGGTGTTGAGCGGCGCTCCGAAAAAGGTCAATCCGCCGGTGACGGTCGGTTGCACGCCAGTACCGAGCCCGAGGGTTCGCCGCGCCATTTTCGGAACGCAGGGAAAACAACTGTAGAGTTCGACGGCATCGAATGTTCGCCCCCTGACGAGCAACATGGCCGCCTGCAACACGGCGCTCTGCGGATGACTTTCATGGAACTGGTCCCGTTCCAGAAAATCCCACGGATCCTCCGCCGACGCGCCACCCCAGATATGGATCAGCCGATCGTCGGGCACGCCGGCGGCCCTCGCCTTCTCCAAACTTGTCAGCAGCACCGCCGCGCCCATATTGACGCTGGGATTGGCGACCATCAGTTTGGTGTAAGGCCAGGCGATCAGCCGGTTATCCGAGGTGGGCGTTGTGATTTCCTCCGGTGTAAAGCGTCGTTTCAACCAGGCATGGGGATTTTGCGACGCCACTTCCGAATAGACCGACCAAAGCTCTGCGGATTCCGCTTGGGCCTGCCGCGGCGATTGCCCCCAATGGGCGGCCGAGGCGGCTTCATAGAATGGATAAACGCTGACCGGGCGCGAAACGCCAAGCCTGATCGCTTCGGGTTTCTGATGGGCTATTCCACGCAGCGGTTCGGGAGCATCCTTGGCAAACGGTGTCCAGGGCAAGGCAACGCCCGCCCGTTCGGCCTTGGTCAGGGTGGACTGGGCTTCGGCGCCGCACACGGCAGCGACCTCGCATTCGCCGCGGGCGATCCGTTTGGCGGCTTCGTGCAGAAAACGGACCGGGCTTTCGCCACCCACCGGCCCGTAACAGGTTTGGGTCGGTTGAATGCCGAGCTGCTCCGAGAGTTGCCGTGCTGGATCTTCGTAGCGCCAGCTCAGAAAGTTGACGATGTCGAGCGACTGAATTTCATCAAGCCGGATCGTTCCGCTGTCCTGCGCGGCGCGCTTCATGGCTTCGGCCAGCAACGCCAGCGGCTCCAGGCCATCGGTGATCTCTTTCGGCCGGTCGACGATTTCGCCGATACCGACAATCACCGGAAGTCGCGCCTCGCTCGACGCCTTATTGTTCATGGGATTTATCTCGCGTGTTTTGCGCAGCAACTTCCTAAAAGGCAGAATAGCCGCCGTCGATCACCAGACAATCGGCGGTGTGATAGGACGAAGCCTTGCTCATCAAATAAACCGCGATGCCGCCGAAATCTTCCGGTTCGCCGAAACGTCGGACAGGAATTCGCGGCATGACGTTGCCGACGAATTTGTCATTGGCCATCAGATCAACCGTCATCTCACTCTTGATCCAGCCCGGCAGAATAGCATTGGCCGTTACCCCATAACGCGCGAGTTCGACCGCGAGCGCGCGAACCAGCGCGTTGATGGCGGCTTTGGTCGCCGCATAATGCTCGTTACGCGCCGTGCCAAAGAGCGAGGCAAGGCTGGAGGTGGCAACGAGACGCCCAAAAGCATCGCCGGCTTCTGCGCGCTCGGTCATATGTCTGGCGACGGCCTGGAATACGTGGAACACGCCGTCCAGGTTGGTGGAGAACATCGTTCGCCATTGTTCCTCGGTGCGGTCTACAAAGGCAGTCCATGCGCCACCGCCGATCCCGGCGTTAGCGAAGCAACCGTCCACCCGGCCAAATCGGGCAAGCGTGGCGGCGATGGCGGTTCGAACCGCGCTGGGGTCGCTGACGTCGCAGATACGCGTATCAACCTCGCCGGAAAGGCCATTTAAAGCTGCGGCTGCGGCTTTATTCTTCTGCGCATTCCGGCCCCAGATCGAAACGTTGCAACCCTCTGCCGCCAGGGCACGGGCCATGCCAAGACCGATCCCGCTATTTCCGCCAGTAATGATCGCCGTGCGACCGCTCAGATCAAAAATCCCCATTTGGATTCCTCGATTTAAGGGCTTGCATCCGTCCTGAAGGTCCTACAATCACTCATCGGCAAGCATGGACAAGCCGGCCGGGAAAATCAAATATGAGCTTCACGGCTCCCGGCGGCAACGCGAGTTTCACCCAAGAGGAAACAATGCAATTCAAGCACGTCACATTGGATATTGATGGCGGGGTCGCCATTCTGAAGCTCGATCATCAGGAAGTGATGAACGCGCTGTCATTCGATATGTTCGAGGGCATCAATGCAGCCCTTGATCACATCGCGACGAACAAGTCGGAGGCGCGTTGCGTGGTGTTGACCGGTGCGGGTCGGGCGTTCTCCGCGGGAGCGAATCTGCAGGGCCGCGTTGGTGAAGGGGGCATAACACAGAAGCCGGGCTCTTCCCTGGAGTCAGGCTTTCATCCTTTGCTCAGGCGATTTCGTAACCTGCATTGTCCGCTCCTGACGGTGGTCAATGGTGCCGCCGCCGGTGCGGGCATGAGCTTTGCCCTGATGGGCGACCTCATTCTCTGCGCGCGCTCCTCCTACTTCCTACAGGCGTTCCGCCGCATCGGCCTGGTACCGGATTGCGGCTCGACCTGGCTTCTGCCGCGCTTGATCGGCAAGGCACGTGCCGTCGAATTGTCTCTCTTGGGCGAGAGACTTCCCGCGGAAACCGCGCTGCAATGGGGGCTGGTCAATCGGGTCTATGATGATGCCGCGCTGATGGACGAGGCCATGAAGCTTGCCCGCGAACTCGCAAACGGGCCGACGATGGCCATGTCGTTAACGCGCAAGCTCTATTGGGAGAGCCTGGAAAATTCTTTCGAAGACCAGCTCAATCAGGAATGCCAATACCAGCAAGCGGTCGGATCGACGGACGACTTCAAGGAGGGCGTTACGGCCTTCCTTGAAAAGCGGCCGGCGGTATTCAAGGGCAAATAGTCCCGGCATGTCTATCAAAGGATCATGGCCGCTCCGTCAGGCGGCCATGATCGATTGTGGGCGCGCTATTTTCCGCTCCACTTGGGTTTCCGTTTCTCGGAGAAGGCCTTGGGTCCCTCGATCCAGTCCTGAGACTTCATCATGGTCACGATCCCCGGATAGCTGAACTGCTCTGCGGTGGCTTGCTCAACGGTTGTCGAAAGTCCCCTGTAAACCGCTTCCTTCGAGGCACGGACGGCCAATGGACCGTTCTGACAAATCTCCGCCGCCCACCGCTCGGCGCTGGCGAGAGCCTGGCCGCTTGGCACGACCTCATTGACGAAGCCGAGTTCGAAGCCTTCGCGCGCGGTCACGTGTCGGCCGGTCAGGATCATTCCCAACGCGCGTTTCAAGCCGATTTCGCGCGGCAGCCGTTGCAGCCCTCCTGTCAATGCCGCCAGGCCGACGCGTGGTTCGGGGAGGCCGAAGGTGGCATTTTCCGAGGCGATGATCAGGTCGCAGGCGAGAGCGATCTCAAAGCCGCCGCCCATGGCAACGCCATTGACCGCGGCGATGATCGGCTTGTTGCAGTCATAGCGGCTGGTCAACCCGGCAAACCCGGTTGGAGGAGCACCCATTTTGCCGCCCTCGGCCTGCCATTTCAGGTCATTGCCGGCGCAGAAGGCCTTGTCGCCGGCGCCAGTGACGATGGCCACCCATTGCTCGGGATCGGCGACGAAATCGTCGAACACCTTCGCAAGTTCGGCATGTGAGTGAATGTGCAGGGCGTTGTAGCGTTCGGGCCGCGACAGCGTCACGATCGTGATCGGCCCCTTTCGCGTCACCTTGGAAAATTCCAGATTCATGTTTCCTCCACTTTTTCTCTGAGTTGGCGGCGCAGGATAGCGAATGTGGTGATGCCAGTCATGAGAATTAGGCGGATGGCAGCCTTTCGACGATGGTGGACTCAAGCTTCATCGTTTCACGACCGCTTTCAAACAATCCTGACGTTGATAGGTGGTTTACCTAATGATGGCGCGCTAATGGATGAGGCCAACTGAGCCTCTCTTTATCGACGCAAATTGAGAAAGCGCCGGAAAAATTTGCAAGGATCAGCTGAAATCGTGAACGCCGGTCCCGCGTGTCAAAATCGGCGAACGCTTCAAGGAAGGCCGAGCGGCCTTCCTTGAAAAACATTGTCATGGTCGCTCGATTGAGCGGCGAAGACACCACTCTGGAGGTCTATCGACCACTCCATTTGGGCTGCCGTTTCTCGGCGAACGCCTTCGGTCCCTCGATCCGGTCCTGCGACTTCATCAGCGCGTCGACCGCCGGATAACTGTACTGTTCCGCAATGGCCTGCTCCAGAGTCACTGAAAGGCCCTTGTACACAGCCTCCTTGGAAGCGCGAACCGACATCGGGCTGTTTTTGCAGATCGTCTCGGCCCACCGCTCGGCGCCGGCCAAGGCCTGACCAGCGGGCACGACCTCGTTGACAAAACCGAGTTCAAAACCTTCGCGTGCGGTCACATGGCGGCCAGTCAAAATCATCCCCAGCGCGTGCTTCAAGCTGATTTGGCGCGGCAGCCGGTGTAGCCCGCCCGCCAATGCAGCGAGACCGACGCGCGGCTCGGAAAGGGCGAAGGTGGCATTTTCCGAGGCGATGATCAGGTCGCAAGCCAGAGCAATTTCAAATCCGCCGCCGATGGCAAAGCCATTGACAGCAGCGATAATCGGCTTGTTGCAGTCGTAGCGGCTGGTCAGACCGCCGAAGCCGGTGGACGGCCGCTCAACCTTGCCTCCCTCCGCCTGCCACTTCAGGTCATTGCCGGTGCAGAATGACTTGTCACCGGCCCCGGTGACGATCGCCACCCACTGATCCGGATCAGCGGCGAAATCGTTGAATACCCTGTTCACCTCGTCATGCGAATGGATGTGCAGCGCGTTGTAGCGCTCGGGCCGCGAGAGCGTCACGATTGTAATCGGCCCCTTCCGCGTGACTTTGCAATATTCCATGGTTCCTCCTGTTTAGTTTGGGTTCATGG